>Ga0210399_10000743_pt1 | contig 25687 bp, 24 predicted proteins | sample IncBWC14MmetaG_FD_150865 | JGI IMG/M metagenome (GOLD analysis project Ga0210399, IMG submission 150865) | Forest soil microbial communities from Barre Woods Harvard Forest LTER site, Petersham, Massachusetts, United States - Inc-BW-C-14-M | ecosystem: Environmental > Terrestrial > Soil >... | reverse complement strand
TCGGGCGCCAAAGCTGTTTCACGGAAAAACCAGCCAGATCCGGCACGACGGCAGCGGAGTGTTTCGCGGCCTGCCCAATCCGTTCACTGCGACGCGCTATCACTCCTTGATTGTCGAAAGAAAATCGCTGCCTGCGGAGTTGCAGGTTACCGCGGAAACCGACGACGACATCATCATGGGGATGCAGCACCGGCAATACCCGCTGATGGGTGTGCAGTTCCATCCGGAGTCCGTGTTGACGGATTCGGGTAAGCAGTTGTTGAAGAATTTTCTTTCCCTCTGACAATTAGCGAGCATTTGTAGCGGCCGCCTTCTGAGGCGGGCGCTTTTTTTTGATCGCTTAGGACGGTCATTCGCGGCCACCTGAAGGTGGCCGCTACGCGGAGGGACTGGGCCGTCCAGGGAATGGGTGGCCTCGGCCTGCGAGCGAAATTCCCATTTTGGGAAGGAATTAGTAACTCAAGGATAATAGCAGAAGGTAGGCTAAAATGCGATATTAAAGCATGAATTATGTTGAACGAGTGGTACTAAGTGTGTATTGTACCTGCCGCGGGTCGTCCCTCCTCTCTACTCGCCCCTCGGAGGTAGGTCATGCATGTGCTTCGCGGTGTCCTCGCATTGTCTCTCTTTGTTTCTCTCGGCGCTTACAACCTTCCTCTTTGCGCAGGTGGAAAACCTCTCGGCATTCTGACGATAGCGTACGGCGCGCACTTGAACGCTTCGGACGCCTTTGCCGGGCTGTCCATCTTTGAGGGGGAACGTGTGTCTACCGATCCCAACGGAAAGATCGGTGTGCGCATCGGCGCCAGCGTGGTCACTCTCGGGGAGCAGAGCGGCGCAACCCTGCAACGCACGGGCGATGGAGCCCACGTGGATCTGGATGCTGGCTCTGTGTATCTCTGGTCGGCGGAAAGCAATCCGCTGGAGGCGCATGTGGAAGGCGCGTTGCTGCGGCCTCACGGCGCTCACCATGTGCAGGCGCAGATTCTCATGTTTGCGCCAAAGACATTGCAGATCACCGCGCGCCAAGGGAGCCTTGAGTTTTCCTATCATGCGGAATTTCGCGTCTTGCCGGAGGGGCAGACTTATCGCATCTATCTGGAATCGGAGGATGATCCGCGGAGCGCGTCGGAAGCGGGAAACGGTACGCAGAAAGTTGGCATGTCCTCAGCGGCGAAGGTGGCTTATTTTATTGTTGCCGGCGCCGGCACGGGACTTGCCGCGTCTGGGATTCACGATTTGATTCGATCCAACAGTGGTGTGGAGAGCCCGGCGAAGCCGTGACGGCTTTGAAGGCCTCCTGGGAGTGCCATTCTCCGGAATGGCGCTGCTGGGCCACCTGAAGGTGGCCGCTACTTGGGAATCGCGTGCCGATGGGAAAAATCTTTTAGTTGCTCGAGCTTTTCTTGCGCTTTACCTGAAGCTACCGCGCGGCGAGCCAGTTCCGCGGCGCTGCGAAAATCTTCCGCGATTCCGGTGGCCACCAGTGCGGCGGCGGCGTTCGCGATGACGATATCGAGCCGCGGCCCAGGTTCGCCTACGAGCAGGGAATAAATGAGCGCCGCGTTTTCCTGGGGCGTCCCGCCGCGGATGGCTTCGACCGGCGCGCGCGAAACGCCGAAGTCTTCGGGCGCGACGATAAATCGCCGTATGCCGCCGTCGCGGACCTCGGCGATTTGCGATTCTCCGGAAAGCGAAATTTCGTCGAGGCCGCCGGCGCCATGCACTACGAAGGCGCGGGATGTGCCGAGTTCGGCGAGCGTTGCCGCGGCGGCATCGATCACATCTGCGGAGAAAACGCCCAGCACCTGCGCCTCCGCTCCCGCAGGATTGGTGAGCGGGCCGAGAAGATTAAAAATGGTGCGCTTCCCGATCTGCTGGCGCGCGGGCGCGGCGTGGCGTGCCGCAGCGTGGGCCGCCGGAGCAAATAGAAACCCTATGCCAATCTCGCGCACGGATCGGCCAGCAGTCGTCATCGGCAAATCGATGCGCACGCCGAGGGCTTCGAGAACATCCGCGGAGCCGCTGCGGGAACTGACCGAGCGGTTGCCATGCTTGGCAACGCGAGCGCCCGCAGCAGCCGCGACGATCGCCGAGGCCGTGGAAATGTTGAATGTACCGGTTTCGTCTCCCCCCGTGCCGCAGGTGTCGACAAGTCCCGTGGGCCGAGGCTCGTCCGGCGCAAAAACAGGGGCGGCGTGCTTCCGCATGACGCGGGCGAACACGGATAGTTCGTCAACGCTCACTGCGCGCCGGTTCAACGCCAGCAGCATGCGCACAATTTCCGGCGTGGCGATCCTGCCGGTGAGAAGCTCCTCCATGAACGCTTCCGCTTCCGTCCGCGAAAGCGCGCGGCCCGCCTCGGCCTTCTCGATTAACAGCTGTGATTCACTGATCATGAGGTTCGAGTGGGAATCCCAGTGTGGTTTACTTTCGAATCCGTGCGTTGTTCCCGAGCCACGAGAGTTAAGCCGCCGTCAGCAGGATGGGAGCCCCATCAGTGATTACGAGCGTGTGTTCATAGTGAGCCGAGAGGCCACCGTCCGCCGTCTTCACAGTCCACCCGTCGCCTGCATCCATAGGGCGCGCGGACCCCATCGCGATAATGGGTTCGACGGTCAGCACCAAACCGGGAGTTAGAAGTCCTCGAGCAAAGCCATCATCGAAATTAGGCACGGAAGGTGCCTCGTGAATCGTGCGCCCGATGCCGTGGCCGCCGAGTTCGCGGATCACGCGAAACCCGCTAGCGTGAACTTCCTTCTCGACGGCGCGTCCGATTTCGCTGACGCGGTGATTTGCCCGGGCAAATTGCATGGCCTTTTGAAAGGCGCGTTCCGCGCAAACCGCGAGCCGCCTGGCATCTTCCGAGACGGGTTCCACAGGGACCGTGATCGCGGCATCGGCCATGTAGCCGTTTTTTTCGAAGGTGACATCGAGCTTTACCAGGTCACCCGCTCGAATTTTCCGCGATTCCGAGGGGATGCCATGCACGGCTTCATCGTTCAGGCTGATCAACACATCCCCAGGAAAGCCGTAAACGAGTGCGGGAGCGGAGCGCGCACCGTTCTGCCGCATGACTTTGCCGCCAATGTCGGCGAGTTCGCGCGTGCTGATGCCTTCGCGAACGCTGTCGGCCATCGCCGAAATCGCGAGCCGAACGATTCGTCCGACCTCTTTAAGGGCTAGCAATTCTGCGTAATCCTGTATGGACATTCAAAGCCCCTTGTACAACGGAGACTCCAACGTAGCACAAATCAAAAACAGCCACCGCCGGAGTTCGAGATCGGCTCGCCTTGCTCGTGGTGCGCGAGTCAAGTAAACTTAACTGTTTTGCGAAGCCTCAAATTCTAACATCGGTGCACTGCCCCATCGTCGCACAAGATGTCGGTTCCGGTTGGGCCGGAGCCGCCCAAAAAGGCAGAACCTCAAATGAAGATCCACGAATATCAGGCAAAGGCCATCCTTGCGCGCTACGGCGTTACGACTCCGCGTGGAGAAGTGGCGTTCACCAAGGAAGAGGCGCGGGAAGCGGCACAGCGGCTGAAAACGCCGGTGGTCGTCGTGAAAGCGCAGATCCATGCCGGTGGACGAGGAAAGGCCGGCGGCGTGAAGCTTGCCCGCTCAGCGGATGAAGCGGCGGAACTGGCTTCGCACATCCTGGGCATGACTCTTGTGACGCCGCAAACCGGGCCGCAAGGACGCTTAGTGCGCCGCCTGTTGATCGAAGAAGGATTGGACATCAAACGCGAACTGTATCTCGGTTTGCTGGTAGATCGCGAAACGGGACGCCCCATGTTCATGGCCAGCGCCGCGGGCGGCATGGAAATCGAGGAAGTGGCCAAGGACAATCCCGGCGCGATCCTGCGCGAGCAGATTCATCCGGCTGTCGGGCTGCAACCCTATCAGGCGCGGAAGATTGCGTTTGGACTGGGGCTGTCGGGCGAACTGGCGACGGTGGCCACTCCATTTTTGCAAGCGCTGTATCGCGCGTTCATTGATACCGATGCCTCGATGCTGGAGATCAATCCGTGCGTGGTGACGGGCGACGGGAAACTTGTGGCGCTGGACGCGAAAATGACCTTTGACGACAACGGATTGTTCCGCCACAAGGATTTGCGCGAACTGCGCGACCTGGACGAGGAAGATCCGCTGGAAGTGGAAGCCTCGAAGTACGGGCTTAACTACATCAAGCTCGATGGCAGCGTCGCCTGCATGGTGAACGGCGCCGGTCTAGCGATGGCAACGATGGACATTATCAAGTATGCGGGCGGTTCGCCGGCGAATTTCCTGGATGTGGGCGGTGGTGCCTCGGCCGAACAGGTGAAGAATGCGTTTCGCATTCTGTTGAGCGATCCCGAAGTGCGCGCGGTCTTCATCAATATCTTCGGGGGAATATTGCGCTGCGACGTGCTGGCAACCGGCGTGGTGGCCGCGGCGAAGGATCTACATGTGAGTGTTCCGGTAGTGGTGCGGATGGAAGGAACCAACGTGGAGCGGGGGCAGCAGATCCTGCGCGAGAGCGGGCTGAATTTCACAATTGCCGATGGCATGAAGGACGGAGCGCAAAAGGTTGTCGCGCTGGCTGGAGGTGCGCGATGAGCGTGCTGGTGAACGAAAAAACACGATTGCTGGTGCAGGGATTTACCGGGCGCGAGGGAACTTTTCATGCGCAGCAGATGATTGAGTATGGGACGAACGTTGTGGGCGGCGTGACGCCGGGCAAAGGCGGCACGAAACACCTTGAGCGGCCGGTGTTTAACACCGTCGCGGAGGCGGTGAAAGCTACCGGCGCGGACGCCTCGGTGATTTTTGTGCCACCACCTTATTCGGCCGATGCGATTTTGGAAGCTGCGGATTCACAATTGCCGCTGGTGGTCTGCATCACCGAGGGCATTCCGACGCTGGACATGGTGCGCGTGGCGGAAGTGCTGAGCCGGTCGAAGACGCGGCTGATTGGCCCGAACTGCCCCGGCGTCATTTCGCCTGGGAAGTGCAAGATCGGGATCATGCCCGGGCGCATTCACAAGCAAGGGCACGTCGGCGTGGTCAGCCGCAGCGGAACGCTTACGTATGAAGCGGTGCACCAGTTGACGCAACTCGGTATTGGGCAATCCACGTGCATCGGCATCGGTGGCGACCCGATTATCGGGACGTCGTTTCTGGACAGCATCAAGATGTTTAATGACGACCCTGATACGCACGCCATCATCCTGATTGGTGAAATCGGCGGGAATGCCGAGGAGCGCGCCGCGGCGTGGATCAAGGTTCATGTGAAGAAGCCGGTGGTGGGATTCATTGCCGGGCAAACCGCCCCTCCGGGGCGCCGGATGGGCCACGCCGGAGCGATCATCAGCGGCGGCCAGGGGACCGCAAAAGATAAGTACGCGGCGATGAATGCTGCGGGAATTCAAACTGTGGAAACCCCCGCGGACTTGGGCTCCACTGTGGCAGCGGGTTTGAAATAGTTCTTCGCATCAGACGCGCTGACATGAAAGCCAGCGCTACATTCTGTTAATTCAATGTTGAGGAGAGTTTTGTGGCGATTGAGCGGACATTTGCAATTATTAAACCGGATGCGGTCGGCCGGGGCTTGCAGGGAGAGATTCTCTCGCGCATTCATAAGGCGGGATTCAAGGTTGTGGCCATCAAGTCGATGCGCCTGACGAAAGAGGAAGCCGGCGGTTTTTATGCCGTTCACAAAGCGCGGCCATTTTTTGGCGAGCTTACCGACTTCATGAGCTCCGGAAAGATTTTTGCGCTGGTGCTGGAAGCCGAGAGCGCCATCGGCAAGTGGCGCGACACTATGGGCGCCACCGATCCGAGAAAGGCCGCACCGGGAACTATTCGCCACGACCTTGGCGCCAGCATCGGCAACAATTGCACGCACGGCTCGGACGCGCCGGACACCGCTGCGTTTGAGATCGCGTATTTCTTCTCGGGCCTCGAATTGATCTAAGATCATAGGCGCAGAGATGGACCCACTGCGAGAACTCGGAAGGACGCTGCTGTTTTTGGCGGGCGTTCTCGCGCTCATTGGCGCATTTTTCTATTTCGGCGGAAAGCTGCCGTTCCGGCTCGGCCGATTGCCCGGCGACATTGTTCACGAAGGCGAGCACACCACGTTTTATTTTCCCCTCACGACCAGCATCCTGCTCAGTGTGGGACTCAGCCTGCTTCTCTGGCTGATCTCGCGCCTCCGTCGCTAACGGTTGCGCAACTTCTGAGTCCTGCTAGAGTAGGTTTGTGGACGCATCAAAAACACAACTGACATTTAATTTGCAGCCGGAGCGGCGGATTTATACCGTCAGCGATTTGACGGCGCGCATTCGAGAGTTGCTAGCGAAGAATTTCACGGATGTCACCGTACAAGGGGAAATTTCGAATTGCCGCGCGGCTTCGTCCGGCCATTATTACTTCACATTGAAGGATGAGCGCGCGCAGGTGCGCTGCGTGCTTTTCAAGCAGCAGCAGCGCGGGATGAAGTTTCTACCTGAAGATGGAATCAAGGTGACCGTGCGAGGGTCTGTCAGTGTTTATGATGCGCGCGGCGAATATCAGATTTACGTGGAGTCCATTGAGCCGGCCGGGCGCGGTGCGCTGCAGCTTGCGTTTGAGCAATTGAAGAAGCGGTTGGAAGCCGAGGGTCTTTTCGAAGCCGGGCGGAAAAAGCCGCTGCCGCTGCTGCCAAATCGCATCGGTTTGATCACTTCGCCAACGGGCGCCGCGGTGCGCGACGTCGTCCGCATCCTCAAGCGACGCTTCCACAATGTTCATCTCACGCTATATCCCGTGCGCGTACAAGGAGAAGGCGCGGCGGCGGAAATCGTGGCGGCGCTCGGCTACTTCAACAAGAGGTTGCCCGTGGATGTGATTCTGCTGGTGCGCGGCGGCGGCTCGCTGGAAGATTTGTGGTCGTTCAACGAGGAGAGCGGTGCCCGGGCGATCGCCGGCTCTGCGATTCCGGTGATTTCGGGCGTGGGCCATGAAACCGATTTCACGATCGCCGATTTTGTTGCCGACATGCGCGCCTCAACGCCTTCGGCCGCGGCGGAGCTTGTACTGCAGACGCGGCGCGAATTCGACAAGCACGTGATGGATCTTCGCGCGCGCCTCGAAGGGTCGCTGCGCTACCGCTTGCTGGAACTTTCCCGGCGCGTGCATGCGCTGACCGCGCGCAGCGGATTTCGCCGCCCGCAGGATTTGCTGCGGCAACAGCGGCAGCGCGCGGATGAATTTACTTCGCGCCTTGCTTTGGGATTGCGCGCGCGGCTGGAAGATTCGCGCAAGCGCCTGAACAACGCACGCCTGCGCGTGGCATCTTTTGATTTTCGCGCGAAGATTGGTGTTCTGCGATTGCGCCTCCAGAGGCTCACGCAGGGGCTGGGCGCACGCGAAGAACGCCTGCTGCGATTGAAACGCGAGCGCTGGGAGCGTCTCACCCTGCAATTGCGGGAACGCAGCCCGCTGAAAGTTCTCGAGCGCGGCTACGCCATCGCCACCGACGCCGCCGGCAACGTACTCCGCTCAGTCGATTCTGTTTCTCCAGGAGATTCGGTGTCCGTCAGGTTGTTGGACGGCAGGTTAGGCGCACAGGTGAAGGATAAAAGCAAAGTTGGCTGAATTGGGCTCAGCGGTAAATGTCGCGGCGATTTCCAACGTTGGTGATAGTGACCGTACGGCTCGCGTCGTCAATTCTGTAGAGAATCCGGTAATCACCGAAGCGAATCCGCCAGCCTCGACGATCCGCCAATTTCTTGCAGCCGGCAGGACGGGGATTCTCCCGGAGGCTTTCAATCTTGGACTCGGCAACCTCAAATTGCCGAGGAGGCAATGCAGCCAGCTCCTTTTGTGCGCGAGGCAGGATGAAAAGGGAGTAGCTCACTTTCGTGAGCGCTTAATCTCAGCTATCGCCTGTTCAAAAGGGATGGGGGTTTCGCCCGAGGCTATGGCCTCGTCATAAGCACGGATGTCTTCGAGATCTTCCAACTCATCGAGAAGCTTTTCATACTCCTCGATGCTGATTACGACAGCCACTTTTTCCCCTTTTTCGTTTGTGAGAAATTGGGTTGGTTCCTTCATAGCGTCACTCCAAAGGAAGTTTACTTTACGTCCCTGCGGCCAGCAAGAGCCGCGACTTACTGTGGTCGCGGGAAAGAAACTCTATTCTTCTTCGCCGCCGTCGACTTTTAGGACGGCTAGGAAGGCTTCCTGGGGGATGTCCACCTGGCCGACGCGTTTCATGCGCTTTTTGCCTTCTTTTTGTTTTTCGAGGAGCTTGCGTTTGCGGGAAATGTCGCCGCCGTAGCACTTGGCGAGGACGTTTTTGCGGATGGCGGCGACCGTCTCGCGGGCGATCACGCGGCTGCCGATGGCGGCCTGAATGGGGACTTCGAACATCTGGCGGGGAATTAGTTTGCGGAGGCGGGTCACCAGGTCGCGGCCGCGTTCGACAGAGAATTCGCGGTGAATGATCAGGGCAAGTGCGTCAACGGGCTCGCCGCCGACTAGAATATCCAGCTTGATCAGGTCCGATTCGCTATAACCAGCCAGGTGATAGTCGAGCGAAGCGTAGCCGCGCGAAACGCTTTTCAACCGATCGTAGAAATCGAGCACGATTTCGTTCAGCGGCAGTTCGTAGGTAAGCATGACGCGCGTTGGGGAGAGGTATTCGAAATTTTTCTGCGTGCCGCGCTTGTCCTGGCAAAGCTGCAGGATTCCACCGACGGAATCGTCGTTGGTGATGATCATCGCCTTGATGATGGGCTCTTCGATCTTTTCGATATCGCCGGGATTTGGAAACTTCGCCGGACTGTCCACTTCGATTACTTCGCCGGTCACGCGCGTGATGCGGTAACGCACGCTCGGCGCGGTGGTGATCAGATTCAGGCCGAATTCGCGCTCCAGACGTTCCTGCACGATTTCGAGATGCAAGAGTCCCAGAAAGCCGCAACGGAAACCAAAGCCCAGGGCCACGGAGTTTTCCGGCTCGTAAAAAAACGCCGCGTCGTTTAGCTGTAGTTTGCCCAGCGCATCACGCAGCGGCTCGTACTCGTCCGCCAGCACCGGGAAAATCCCCGCGAAGACCATCGGTTTGATGGCTTCGAATCCCGGTAACGCCGGAGCTGGCCGTGAAGCTTCGGTGACCGTGTCGCCCATACGGGCATCGGCGACGCGTTTGATGTTCGCGACGATGAAGCCGACGTCGCCGGCTTCCAGTTCTTCCAAGGCCACCGGCTTCGGCGTCAGCGTTCCGAGTTGCTCCACTTCGTACACTTCATTGGTGGCGACCAGCCGGATCTTCATGTGCTTGGTGATGCGCCCTTCCATCACGCGCACCAGCACCACCGCGCCGCGATAAATGTCGAACCATGAATCAAACACGAGGGCCTGGAACGGATTATCGGCGCTGCCCTTTGGCGGAGGAATCCGCTGGACGATGGCTTCCAGAACGTCTTCCACGCCGATGCCGCTTTTCGCGCTGATCATCAGCGCGTCGGCGGCGGGAATGGCCAGCACGTTTTCGATCTGCTCTTTCACGAAATCGGGTTGCGCCGCGGGAAGGTCGATCTTATTAATGACCGGCAAAATGGTGAGGTTGTGTGACGCGGCGAGAAACGTGTTGGCAACGGTCTGCGCCTCGACGCCCTGGCTCGCGTCCACCACCAGCAAGGCTCCTTCGCAGGCAGACAACGCGCGCGAGACTTCGTACGAAAAATCAACGTGGCCCGGGGTGTCAATCAGGTTCAGGCGGTAGGTGTTTCCATCCTTCGCTGTGTAGTGCAGCCGGATGCTCTTGGCCTTGATGGTGATGCCGCGCTCGCGCTCCAGGTCCATCGAGTCCAGCACCTGCTCGTGCATCTCGCGCTGCGTCAGTGCCCCGGTCATTTCCAGCAGGCGGTCGGCAAGCGTGGATTTGCCGTGGTCAATGTGGGCGATGATACAGAAATTGCGTATGAACTTTGGGTCCATTCGTATCCGTTACCGCCAGGATTTTTCCTGAGGGTGTTCCTGAGTGCTCGACGGCGGGCCTTGCTGGCAGATGAGGGCCGCTCACCCTGCTCGAAAGCGTGCCGCGTAAACATCTAGTTTGCCATAAACGGCAGAGGGCGTCAGCCCGAGCTGCGAGACTATGGGCGTGTTGCGTTTCAGAGCCACAGTGCTGGCGGCTCGTGACTGTTCCAATAGAGGTCACTGGCCAGACGGACAGCATTCTCGGTGGAAGCTGGAAACATGGACAGGTCTTTGTAGTTCAGGCAAAACAGGACTTTCGTCCTATAGGCACAAGCACAGCAAACCTGTGAAATAGTCAGCGAGCTACGGAGACGCGCAGCCCGTGTCAGTCTGCGAGTTTCAAGGGCCATTGAGAGCGTCAATTCGCAGCAAGGGTCGCAGCAAAGGCTGGTCAACGACGACTATGAAGAATATGCCTAAAAATCGCCTTTCGAAAGAACGCGGATTTACCTTGGTCGAGCTGGTGATGGTCGTTGCCGTCCTGCTGGTGGTCGCAGGCATGGCGGTTCCTAACTTTAATAGCGCCATGCGCTCGGTCCGCCTAAAAGGCAGCGTCAGCGATTATGCAGGACTTTTGCAATCCGCGCGCATCAGGGCGGTAGATGACGACCGCTATTATTCGGTTTACATCCTCGGCGGTGCATCGACGGAGGCTTTTGTCGACATTTATCCCCAACAACAGAGTGGAGCTTCGGGATCCGGCGGAACTCAGACGGATCCCAATGACCCGATCATCGGAATCAATAGGGAAGTTGTGCAACAGCCCGTGGGAGCGGCGCCCAATACGGCAAGTCTCAAAGCGCTATTCTTGCCGGCCAACGCAACCGTCGTGATCGGGGACGGAAGCGTCGCCGCATCAGCCGTCACGTTTGGCCCTCGCGGTCTTCCCTGTTCAGCGTCGGCGTTGACTTGCAAAACTCACCTCCCGGCCGGGGACGTCGCTTATTGGACTTTTTTTCAAGACAACATTTCGACGAGTTGGGCCGCGGTCACAGTGACTCCAGCGGGTAGAGTTCGGAGATGGTTGTTTACCGGCGGAGCCGGAGGGGTTTGGTCCAGTTACTGAAGGGCGGAAGGACGTTATGAAACGCACGAGTAAACGCATAACCGTTTTCAAGAAAAATCCGGAACGTGGGGCGATGATCCTTGAGTTGATGATCGCCATGTTGGTGCTGGCCATCGGCCTCGGGGCCCTCACGACCCTAATTGCCGCCTGCATGACCACCGACAACCGGAACAGCAAGGACACATCTGCTACCTTGCTTGCCCAGAAGGTGATCGAAGAACTTTCGGCGCAAAACACGAATGCCACGAACGCGGTAATCCTGACGGATTGCGCCGGCAATAACTGGACGATTCCTTCCACACAGGGAGCGGCTGCTCCCAGCGGGCAGGGCGCGACACTGGCAACCAGTGCCAGCAGTCCCTATTACGGCGGCATTGACTTCACGCAGTCGGTTGGTTCCGTTCCGGCGGGTTTTTCCATGCAATACGTGGATTGCAGCCTGAACGGCACGCAAACCACGTATGACGTTCGCTGGAATGTGATGTCCGTGACTGCAAACAGCACGCGGCTGATCACGGCTTCGGCGAGGCAGAAGGGTTCCACCAGCGATGGCCTTCACTATTCGATTCCGGTCACCCTGCGCGCGGTTGGCGGAAGCTGAGAGGGATGCGATGAGGAAGCTTATGGGTTGGACAAAAAGGCGGGGCCGTGAGCATGGCTTCACCATGGTCGAATTGATCGTCAGCGTGGCCATTTTAACGCTGGTTGTGGGCGTGGTGGTTGACGGCCTGACGAAGCTAATGCAACGGAACACGGTGGAAACAACCAAGGTCGATCTTACGCAAGAATCGCGCGAATTCATGGATCAGATCGTGAACGACATTCATCAGGCAGGTTACCCCAGCTTGCACACGTTTGATCCCGCAACGAAACCTCTGGGGTATAACGATCCCGGCGTTGCCACTCCGGGCCTGGTGAATGCCACGCCAAGTTCCCTGCAGTTCGAGGGCGACGTGGACGGAACCGGCACGGTGAGCGAGGTTTTCATTCAACTAAGTCCGCTCAATGGCCCCTGCCCTTGCATCATTCAGCGAGGTGCAATTTCAAAAGCATTATGGCAGGGAGGAGCATTACCTTCCTACTACACTGAAGTGACGAACGTGAACAATACGAATATTTTTCAGGGCTACGACAACGGGGGAAACAACGTTGCGCTGGTTGGCCCGGTCGTGATCGGCGGTAATCTTGCCGCTGTTGAGATCACCCTGAGTGTGAAAGCAAAGAGTCCCGATACCAACGGACTTTATCCCACCATCAACATGTCCACGTCGGCGAAAATTCACAACTTTAACTGATAAAAGATTTTGCGGAGGAACCAGATGCGAAAGTTAACTGAAACTTGGAAGAACAAACGGGAACGCGGCGTCGCCATGGTCTTTGCCATCTTCACGCTGCTCTTGATTTCCGCTATTGCCGCCACGCTGGTCTTCATGACCAACACCGAAACTTCAGTGAATAGCAATTATCGTTCGGAGCGGGTATCCTCTTTCGGCGCCAAATCGGGCATGGAGGAAATTCGAGACCGGATGGCGTTGCCGCCGGCTAATGCAAACTCTCTTGTCAACCTGCTCCCCGGGCTGGTTGCCGGGGCCCCTGGGCCGGGCGTCTTTCCTCCGGCAGCGAATAGCGTGCTGTATGTGTTGAACGAGGGAGCAGCAGCAGGCACTGTGCAACCCTGGACCGCAGGGAACGCATATATGGACGATGAACTGTGCCACGATTTTGCGGGCGTGCAAGCAGGGCAACAACCGGCATCCGACGTTCGCTGCAGCACACCGCCTACCGGTGCAGTGCTGGTAGCAGGAGAAACTACAGCGGCGCCAATCACCAGCACGTATCCCTGGGCTGGCACGAAGGCTGCTTTGACCTACAAATGGGTTCGCGTGACTTTGAAACAGAGCGGGTCGAACCAGAATTATCCGGTAAACGCAGCCTCTCCGGCAACTCAGGTGTGCTGGAATGGGTCTAATGAAATACTTGTAAATGCGGTGGATCTGATCTGCCAGGATAATACCGACCCGGCCTTTCCGCTTGCCGTTCCCCCCGTCATCAAATCGGCTACTCCCGTGTACATGGTCACTGCCCTGGCTGTGAGTTCCACGGGCACCACGCGAAGGATGGTTCAGGCCGAGGTAGCTCAGGCTCCGGCTCAACCCTTCAATTATGGCTTGTACGCCACCTCTACCGCTTGCCCGGCGCTAAACTTCCACGGCGGCGGTAACAGCAACCCGGCCACCGACAGCTATAACTCCCAGAACGGGGCATACGGCGGTCAAAATCAGTTCAATACGGGAGGGAGCGTAGGGGCCATTGGCGGAGTCAGCCTTAGTGGGCATTCGCAGATTGGCGGGAACGTCGGTGTGCAAAGCCTGCCGGGAGCCGCGCAGCAAGTCCCTTGCGCCGGCGGCGATTACGTCACGACTGGCCAAGCAGGCATTTATAACCCTAATGGAAACGGCAATAACAACCCCAACCCTAACCAGATTGTGCAATTGGCTCAACCACCGCCTTACTTTCCAACGCCGCCGGATCCAAGCCCGATGCCAACGGCGAATAGTCCGCAACCTGGAAATCCAGCTGTGCCGGGAACCTACGGCGCGATTAGTGTCAATGGCCCACTCACGCTAGCCCCGGGCGTGTACAACATCTATAGCCTTTCAGTAGGCGGAGGATCGGGCTCGATCACTATAAATCCCCCTGGCACGGTGGTATTGAATTTTCCGTCAACGAACACCGGGACGGTCATCTCCATCAGCGGGCAAGGAATCATTAACCCCAGTCAGGTACCGAACAATTTTCAAATCAACTATGGCGGCACCGGCACGATCTCTATCACCGGCAAGGGTTCACAACATGCCGTTGTGGACGCGCCGAATTCCACTCTTAGCGTTGCAGGCAACGGAGACTTCTACGGCCGTCTAATCGGTGGCACGATTGACTATGGTGGAAATGGAAAGTTCCATTACGACACGGCTACCGTTTTGAGGCCCCAGAACAATAGCAACTTTCAACTGATCAGCTACCGGGAGATCACCTATTAGCTGAAGAGGCGGCAAGACAGCCCAGAAAAAACTGGAAACGACTTGAGTCTGAACGTGGCCGGGGCTTCCACCCCGGCCACAATTTTTTTCTGTAATTCTCCCGTGGGAATATTATTACCGGGAATAATCGCAATCGCTGAGAATCCGCGCATAAATGCAAACGCGTAGCGCCGCCTCTTGCCGGATTGCCCAACGCGTAGCCACTCTGCTTTTGGCGGCATCTCACCACAGGTATATAGTGGAAATGGCGTTTAGAGCGCCCCTTCGTGGCGGTGAACGCTACCTGGCAGGAAACCAAAGGCAAATCCCTGATGGCCGCAGACGTCAGCAAACAGCTGGAGCGGGCGAAGAAATTTCTGGAGAAGAACCGCGTCGAGGACGCGATCGAGGCGTATCTCGCCGTGCTGGATGGCTCCCCGCAGCACCTGGAGGCGTCGCAGGCGTTGGGAGACCTGTACACGCGGCTGGAGCAGCCCGATCGCGCTGCGGTCTACTACGGCCACCTGTTCGACCTGCTGATCGATCCCAAGGATGAAACCAAGGCGCTGGCGATTTACAACCGCTTCCTGCGCAATACGCTGGCGATTCAATCCCCGGAACGCATCACCCGCTACGCCTTTCTGCTGCAAAAGCAGAATCGCGGGGAAGAAGCCATCGAACAGTACACCAAGGCCGCGGAGATGTTCTCGGAAGCCGGGCGCGGGGAAGACGCACTGTTCTGCTGGGAGCGCACCGCGCAGCTGGACCCGGAAAAACTTGCACGGCAGATGAAAGTGGCGGAGATCGCCGCGCAATTGGGGAAGAACGCGCTGGCTGCCCGGGCGTTTCTGCGATCTGCGCAGCTCTCGACCGCCTCCGGCGCACCGGCGGAGGCGTTGAAGCTGCTGGCGCGCGCCTATGCGCTGGCGCCGCACGAGCGCAGCGTGGCGCTGCTTTACGCGGAGGCTAAACTGCGGAATGGAGAATCCGCGGAGGCTGCCGCGCTGCTGGAGCCGTTCGCGGCCACTGAAAGCGACGTCGCATTTCTCGACACTTTCGCCGATGCCTTGCTGCAGTCCGGGCAACTCGATCGTGCCCGGGCAATTCTCGAGAAGCTGCTGCGCGAAAAAAATGAAGGCATCCAGCGGCTCTTCGATCTTGCCGATGCTTGTGCAAATGCCGATCAGGACGCCAAGTCGGTGGAGATTCTGCAGATTCTGAAGCGGCGCTTGTTCGCCGATAAAAAGATCGTTGAGTTCACCACGCGGCTTGAGTCGCTCGGCGGCAAGCATCCGGAATCCATCCCTATCCTGGAATTCTGGGCGTCGTACTACAACGAACTGAACCGCGAATCGCAATACTTTGAAGTGCTGATCCGGTTGTTTGACGCGAACTTCAATTCCGGCTTCTTCCCAAAAGCCTGCGAAGCGCTGGACAGCCTGGTGGACATCGATTCCTACGACTACCGCTGCCAGGAGCGCCTGGAGCGACTGCGCGGCCACGCGGACGAAGCCTTTCTGCGGCGGGTTGCCGGGCGCATGTTACGCAGTGCCAACGTCCAGTCGAAAAACACTGCGCCGCCCAAGGTGCAGGCCAGCCCGCAACTTGAGGGACCTCCCCCAGCCACGGATGAGGGGCGCAAGATGCAAGCGCTGGACGACCTGATCGTACAGACAGAAATTTTTTTGCAGTATTCATTACAGGCCAAGGCGATTGAACGCTTGCAGAAGATTGCCTCAATGTTTCCCGGAGAAGAGGCCAACAACCCACGCCTGCAGAATCTGTATCAGGTGGCCAACTGGTGGCCCAAAACGGCGGTCAAGCCGCAACCACCCCAAAAGCCCGCGGGCGGCGGGGCGAAAGTGGTTGAAGAGAAGCCCACGCCTCCCACCGGGCGCACGGGCAGTTACACCGTCGAGACGCTGCGGGACCTGACGAAAATTTCAGAGATTAACCAGAAAATCTTCAGGCAACAGACGCCGCGCGCCATGCTGAACACCACGGTGAACGAAGTTGGCGCGTACATGAAAGCCGCGCGCACGTTTTCGGTGATTGGCGCGCCGGGGCGTCCGCCGGAAATGGCGGCGGAGCACTGCACGTCTGGCTTGCGGCCGGCGCCGGCAGCGCAAGTGGTGTTTTTGCTGGCGCAGATTGAAAAGGCGGTCCCCGACCAATTGGGCGGGCTGATCGTGGACGCTTCCGACGAGTCCATATTGAAGGAGCTTGGGTTGGCGACGGCGCTCGGCGTGACGATCACCGACAAGGAAACCCAGGCGCCGGCGGGAATGCTGATTGTCGCTCACGATAGACCGCGCCACTGGAAGGCCAACGAAACTTATTTTCTGCAGGCCATCGGCGACCAGATGATGATGAGCGTCAGCCATACGCGGCTGCGCAGCCTGGTGCGGCGCATGGGAGTATCGGATGAAAAAACCGGCTTGCTCAGCAGAAGTTCCTATGTGGGCTGCCTGCTGAACGAAGCCGACCGCGCGCGCACGCAGGGCACGCCGCTTTCGCTGGCCGTGCTGCAGATTGACCACGGCGCGGACATGCTGAGGCAACAGGGAGAAGCACCGCTGGAAAAATTCCTGGAGCAGCTTTCGCGGTCGTTGCAGCCCATCGTGCGGCAGAACGATATGGCGGTAAAATATACGTCGTGGGCGCTGGCGTTTATCCTGCCGGACACGAATATTTCCGGGGCGCAGAATCTGGTGGATAAATTGAAGCGCGCGGCGGCCGGAGTGCGGCCACCGTGGGATTCAACGCAAATCACGTTGAGCGCCGGAGTTGTGGAAGCGGCGGCACGGCAGGAATTCGACAGCGAGGATATCGTGACCGACCTGATCAATCGCGCGGAGTTCAGTGTCGAGGAAGCGCGCAAGCGCGGCGGGGATGTCATTGTGCTCTCGCAGATTCCCAAGCTTTAGCAGGAAAGGAAAATTATGTTTCCAGCGGATGTGGTGATTGTTGCTGGCGCGCGCACGCCCATGGCGCGCTATACCGGGGCGTTTTCGGAAGTGTCGGCGATTGACCTGGGCGTACATGCGAGTAAGGCGGCCATCCAGAAATCAGGTGTGGACCCGGCGGAATTTGATCACGCGATTTTTGGAAACGTGATGCAGACGAGCGCCGACGCGATTTATGGCGCGCGGCATGTGGGGCTGAAGGCGGGGCTGAAGATCGAAACGCCGGCGGTCACGGTGAATCGCCTGTGCGGCTCCGGCATCGAGGCGATTGTGCAGGGCGCGCAGCGGTTGCTGCTTGATGAAGCGAGGATGGTGCTGGCGGGCGGCATGGAGAACATGACGCAGGCGCCGTTTGTGATTCGCGGCGCGCGCACTGGCCTGAAACTTGGCGGCGGGGCGCTGGAGGATTTTCTGTTTGTCGGGTTGACGGACACTTATTGTGGCTTGCCGATGGCGCTGACCGCGGAAAAACTGGCGGAGCAGAAGGGAATTACACGGAAGGATGCGGACGCTTATGCGCTGCGCAGCCAGCAGGCGGCGGAGACAGCGTTCAAATCGTGCTACCTGACCGAAGAAATCGTGCCGGTGGAAGTAAAGCAGGGCAAGAAGACTATTCTGGTGAAGGAAGACGATCACCGGCGGCCGGAAACCACGATGGAGATTTTGGAGAAATTGCCGCCGTCGTTCAAGAAAGACGGCATGGTTACCGCGGGGAATGCCAGCGGGATCGTGGATGGCGCTGCGGCGGTGGTGCTGACCCGCGAAAAAACCGCGAAGGAACGCGGGCTGAAGCCGCTCGGCCGAATCATTTCCTGGGCCGTGGCGGGCGTGGATCCCAGTATCATGGGGATCGGCCCCGTGCCTTCGACGCGCAAGGCGCTGCAGCTTGCGGGGATGAAGCTCGAACAGATCGATCGGGTGGAAGTGAACGAAGCGTTTGCCGCGCAATACCTCGCCGTGGAAAAAGAACTCGGCTTGAATCGCGACAAAACGAATGTGAACGGCGGCGCGATCGCGCTAGGCCACCCGCTGGGCGCTTCCGGCACGCGACTCGTCATCACTGTACTGAATGAGCTGCGCCGCAAAGGTCTTCGCTACGGTTTGGCGACTGCTTGTATCGGCGGCGGCCAGGGCATCGCCATCATCGTTGAAGCCCTCGGCAATTGAGCTGTGGATCGGTTTGCTGTGACGACCTTACGCATCCATCCGTAGACCTTCCTTTAGAATCGAGTATAGTTTTGTTCAAATCCACAGCGCCCAAGCGGTACTTCTTGAGGAAGGGTGCAAAGTAATGGTGAGCGATCGAGGTAATTCAAAATGCCCAAAGTGTGGCGTCCTTTTGGACGGCGTGAGCGTCGTCCGTTACGACGGCCCATTTGCCTGCCCATTCTGCAAGATGGAGCTGCGAGTCCCCGGATACTATAAGTTGATATCGGGTGGGATAAGCGTGAGTGCTGCCTTCTTCCTCAGCACCTCGATCGGGCTCCGTGGGCCCGGCTTGCTCGTAGGTTTCATAATATTCGTCGTTCCATCACTGTTCACGGTTATCATTCTCCAGCGAAAAATAAGTCCGCCGAAGCTCGTCGCTTGCGAGGATGACAGTTCACCGTTTTCCTAGATCTGAGAATTAGTGTCGAACTAAATTCCTCGCGCAGCTTTGGTGCTGCTTTTGGGGAAGGCAATTTTCTGCCTGTATCGCGCGCAAGTGCAGGCCGGACAAATCCAAAAGGAGCGAACCTTTGCCACTCACTTAACCTCGGCGACGAGGGTGCCGAAAGGCGGCAGCGAGATAACGTCCAACGGTACATCGATTGCGCCGGCCTTGGGATAGCTGAGCAGGGGCTTCGCCGAGTTGCCGTTGATTCCTCGCGGTTTCAGGTCGAAGGAGACTTTCTTGAGCTGGTTACTCATGTTCAGCAATACCAGCACGGATTCGCCGTCGTGCGGATTCTTTCTCAGGTATGAGAGCACGTCGGCGTCGTGGCAGTTCACGGTGGTTTGCTGGCCGTCGCGCAACGCGGGCTGGTTACGGCGCAGGCGAATCAGTTGTTTGTAAAAGTTGAGCAGCGAGTCGGGGTCTTTCTCTTCCACTGCCACATTGCGCTGCTTGTAGCTTGCGGGGACGGGCAGCCACGGTGTTGCGGACGTGGTGAAGCCGGCGTTGCTGGAAGTGTCCCACTGCATTGGCGTGCGTTCGCCGTCGCGGCCTTTTTCTTTGGGCCAGCCCAGTTTTCCGATTGGGTCTCGCACGTCTTCCTTGCGGGCGGGGGGCGTGGTGACCATTCCGATTTCTTCGCCGTAGTACAACTGAGGCGTGGCTCGTGCGGTCAGCAGCAACGTCGCAAGCAGGCGCGCGATGGCGTCGTTGTGGACGCCGTCGCCGTAGCGGTCCCACGTGCGGTCCTGATCGTGATTGTTGAAGAAAAAATACGGCTGGCCGCCGACCGGGTTGTCTTCGATCTGGTCGATCAGTTCCCGGAAGCAGGCGGCGCAACGCTGGTTGACATCTGCAACTTGAAAATCCATCGGCAATTGGATCTCGTCCAGCTTGCTGCCGTACATCTTGGTGAGCTCCGAGATATTGGGCTCGTCGGCTTCGCTGATGAGCACGGGATTCCCCGGATATTCATCAACCACTTGCCGAATTTCGCGCAGTACCTCGTGCACTTCCGGCAAATTGTCGGTGTATTTGTGTTCGATGTTTTGATCGCCGTAGGCGTTCGTTCCCGGTAGCAGCGGATCGTCGTGGAGATTTGGATCCTCGAAGAGGCGCGAAACCGCGTCGAGACGGAATCCGGCGACGCCGCGCTCGAGCCAGAATCGCAGCACGCCGTACATCGCCTTGCGGACTTCGGGATTACGCCAGTTCAGGTCGGGCTGCTCGGGATAAAAATGGTGGTAATAGAATTGGCCGGTTCGTGCGTCGAATTTCCAGGCGGAGTGGCCGAACCAGGAGAGCCAGTTGTTGGGCGGCTGGCCGGGTCCCTTGCCATCGCGCCAGATGTACCAGTCGCGCTTGGGATTGGTGCGCGATGAGCTGGATTCCACGAACCACGGATGTTTGTCGGAGGTGTGGTTCGGCACGAAATCCATGATCACGCGGATGTCGCGGGCTTTTGCTTCCTTCACCAGGCGGTCGAAGTCGGCCATCGTGCCGTATTGGGGATCGATGGCGGTGTAGTCGGCGATGTCGTAGCCGAAATCCACCTGCGGCGAGGGATACATCGGCGTGATCCAGATGGCGTCCACGCCGAGAGCTTTCAGATAATCCAGGCGCTGCGTGATGCCGTTAAGGTCGCCGACGCCGTCGCCGTTCGAATCCTGAAAACTGCGTGGATAGATTTCGTATATCACTGCATGTTTCCACCACATGTCGTTTGCACCCTGCGTGGTTTGATGAACGGCGGCGGCATAGGATGCCTGCTGCTGCGCCATGGCGGCACTGATTGCCGCGACGGCGCATAGAGGCAGCAGCGCCACGGCAGCCAAGGTTCGCGTTGCGCGCGACAAGATTCGCCAAGCAGGCCCCCCGAATGAGCTTACGACAGCCATATCCCCTGCAGCTTATCATCTCTATTTTGAACAGGAAAAACGATTGCAGTGCCAGACGCTGCAAGCAAAAGAAAAGAGGGAACGTGAAGACGTTCCCTCTTTGATCCGGGAAAATTGGATGATCAGTGTCGCGTCAACGGGAAATGACCGCCGCGACGATTACGACTTCAGGTTGCTCGCGGTTTTGCGCAAGTTCGACTTCAATGCGGCCCTTGGGGAACTCACGTCCGATTGAATTACCCGCAGTCCACACCTGGTAGAGGAAGTAATGACCGCCCATGCGATGGAACACGAGCTTGGATTCCGTCAAAGGCGCGGCCTTTGAGCACGGGTTCGACTGAGTGAAAGCGACCGAAACTTCGTTCATGTTTTCAATGCGAATGATGCCGGAGTTGTTGAGTGCGGCTCTGAGAGTGTACTCACCGGCGGGATAGGCGCGGTTGCCGACGACAAAGTCGAAGGGCACGTCAGCCTTGACACCGTTTTGCTGGGCTCGAGCGGCAGGGACCAGCAGGATCGCGGCAAGAACGAAAAGGACGGAGCGCAGATTTTTCATAAAACCTCCTAATTGAACAAAAGCGGTGAGAGGCGGAAAGGAAAGCTCACGATTTTGGTGAGCTGCCTCGTTCCCGCTTTCTCTTACTGCTCACGCGCCTTGGTGGAGCATGACTCATGCCACGGCGACTGCAATTTCTTGCCCCAGGTAACTCTGCCCGGATCCGCTTCAATCCCAATCAGATAGTGGGCGTTATTTCTAGTTGTGCCTCTTTGTCCCTGCCTTGAGTTAAATGGATTTCCGAAGAATTGCTATCCGATCGGCACCAGGGATCGTGTCGTTTGCGCACTTCAAACCTTAGTGATTGGCGAAGAGCTGGCGGCGAACGATCGGGGACGTAAGTAAGGTGTTCACAGTCCGAGGGTTACTGAAATCCCTGCAGATTCCATTTTTCCGGATGTTGAATTCAGGCCCAGCCTCGCCAATCGGATAGCCCGCCTATCGCTTTGGATAAGATGCCCTCGAGCTGTGCGGTCGTTTTGTTGCAGGCTGCGTAAAGTGAGTTCCCGGAGCAGCTTTGGTACACTTTGACGGGTGGCAATTTCCCGCCTTTTTTGCATGAACTTGCAGACGTGAGGAATCCATGGCGATTCAAAAAGTCGGCGTAGTGGGGTGTGGCTTGATGGGCTCGGGAATCGCGCAGGTTTGTGCGCAGGCGGGATTCACGACCGTGGTGCGCGAGGTCAGCGCCGAACTGGTCGAAAAGGGATTAAAGAGCATCGAGAAGAATCTGGCGCGGTTGGTTGAAAAAGGGACGCTGACGGAAGCGGTGAAAACGGAAGTGCGCGGCAGGCTGAAAGGCACGACTTCGCTGGACGATCTGAAGGATTGCGACTTGATTGTGGAAGCGATTATCGAGCAGCTGCCGGTGAAGCGCGAACTGTTTGGCGCGCTGGATAGACTCTGCCCGCTGCAAACGATCTTTGCCAGCAACACGTCTTCGCTGACCATCACGGAAATCGCAGCTGCCACTAAGCGGCCGCAGCGTTTCGTCGGCCTGCATTTTTTCAATCCAGTGCCGGTGATGAAATTGGTGGAAGTTGTGAAAACTATTTCGACCGATCCGGCTGTCTACGACGAGATGGTTGCGTTTGGTGCGAGGCTCGGAAAGACGCCGGTGCGCGCCAGCGATGGTGGTGGGTTTATTGTCAATCGCCTGTTGGTGCCGTATCTGCTGGACGCGATTCGCGCGCTGGAAGAAGGTGTGGGCTCCGTGGCGGACATTGATACCTCTATGAAGCTGGGCTGTGGCTATCCGATGGGGCCGTTCACGTTGCTTGATTTTGTGGGACTCGACACCACGTACTACATTTCGCAGATTATGTTCGACGAATTCAAAGAGAAGCGTTTCGCCGCGCCGCCACTGCTGAAGCGCATGGTGCTGGCCGGGTGGAACGGCAAGAAATCCGGCCGCGGCTTCTACGATTACGCCGATCCCGGCAATCCGAAGCCGATCCAGTTTTGAGGAAAAATCATGGCTTATGAAAATCTGCTGTACGAAAAGAGAGATGGCATCGCGCTTATTACCTTCAACCGGCCGAAGGTGCTGAACGCGCTGAACCGCAAGACGATTGAAGAGCTTCAGCAGGTGCTGTTCGATGCGCGCGATGACGCTTCGGTGCGCGTGTTGATTCTTACGGGCTCCGGCGAGAAGGCCTTTGTTGCCGGCGCGGACATCAACGAACTGGCGCAACAGATTCCTGTGAACGGAAAAGAGTTTTCGCTTTTCGGCCAGGGTGTTTTTCACATGCTCGAAACGATGGGGAAGCCTTCCATCTGCGCGATTAATGGCTTTGCGCTTGGCGGCGGTTGCGAACTGGCGCTTTCCTGCACGATTCGCATTGCCAGTAAGACCGCAAAGCTCGGCCAGCCGGAGGTGAAGCTCGGCATCATACCCGGCTACGGCGGCTCGCAGCGCATGGCGCGCCTATGCGGCAAGGGCGTGGCGCACGAACTTTGCTTGACCGGCGAAATGATCACGGCGGAAGAGGCGCAGCGCATCGGCTTGGTCAATCACATTTACGAACCCGCGGAACTGCTACCCGCCGCCGAAGCCCTGGCCAAAAAGATTATCGAGAAAGCGCCGCTGGCCGTGAAATACTGCATGGAAGCGATTGAGCGTGGGGGAGAAATGCCGCAGGAGGAGGGGCTGTTCCTTGAGGCGACGCTGTTTGGCTTGTGCTGCGCGACGGAAGACATGCGCGAGGGCACGAAAGCGTTTCTGGAAAAGCGGCCCGCGGCGTTTAAAGGAAAGTAAACAATTTTAGGAAGTACCGCAAAATTGTCATCCTGAGGCTATCCGGCGAGGATAGCCGAAGGACCTCAACTTTACAGTTTTGCGGCGTGTTAACGTTGAGGTCCTTCGGGCGCACACTGCGCGCCCTCAGGATGACAACTGGTCTGGTTTTCTTGCTCCAAGAAAGATCACCGACGAGAAGAAACGCTGGTTTGCGAACGAGGAAGCGAGTGCAATGATTCAGGCGACGAAAATTGACGGTGGGTTGAGCGGCGCAGGTTTTCATTTCGGCGTTGTTGTCAGCCGTTTCAACAGTTTCATCACCGAGCGGCTGCTGCAGGGCGCCGTGGATGCACTGGAGCGCGGCGGCGCGGCAAGCAAGGACGTGGACGTGATTCACGTGCCGGGCGCGTTTGAATTGCCGCTGGCGGCGAAGAAACTGGCGGTGACGGGGCGCTATGATGCGCTGATTGCGATCGGCTGCATCCTGCGGGGCGAAACCGCGCATTACGACTACGTCTGCTCCGAAACTTCGCGCGGTTTGCAGCTTGCACAGATGGATACGGGCATCCCGGTGATGTTTTGCGTGCTGACCTGCGACACGCTGGAGCAGGCCATCGACCGCGCGGGACTGAAGGGCGGGAACAAGGGATTCGAGGCCGGGCTGGGAGCGATCGAAATGGCGCAGTTGTCGCGCAAGCTGCGCGGTTCCTCGAAATCATCCGGCGCCGCAGGTAAAGGGCGGCGCAAATAACGTGAGCCTGCGGACCAAATCACGGGAATTCGCAATGCAGATGCTGTTTCAGTGGGACATGAGCCAGCAGATGCCAGAGAAACTTGAGCCAACTTTTTGGAAAAGCGCGAAAGCCGCGGAACAGACGCGCACATTTGCCAACCAGCTCTTTGAAGGCGCCGCGCATGACGCCACCGCGCTCGACGAACTGATCAGCAAGCACGCCGCCAACTGGCGCCTCGACCGCCTCGCGGCCATTGACCGCGCGATTCTGCGCCTCGCCATGCACGAAATGCGCGCCACGGATACGCCGGTGAAAGTCGTCATCAACGAAGCCGTCGATCTCGCCAAAAAATATTCCTCCGACGATGCCGGCGGCTTCGTCAACGGCATCCTCGATGCCTACCAAAAAACCCTGAAAACCAAGTAGTCATTGTGAGCCAGGCCGCAGTGCCTAGGCCGCATATATTCTGGGTACCCCGACAGATTAGAAAACCGACCCCGGATTATTTCCAGGATTGCCGACGAACCGGGAACTACTTCTCATCAACAGATATAACCGCGTTTATCGATACTAATCCGACCGACGAACGATAACTTGCGGGTTGCCCGTGATCCGCCAGGAATCGGCATCCGCCAACCGCTCTTCGCCTTCCCACGACACAGCTTCGGAGAAGTAATTCAAATTGACATGGCGAGTTAGCGTCTCAGTCGTGGCGAGCCCTGGCAGGTTGACATCATTGCTTGCGGGGATTGCTTCTATCACTACGCGTGGCTCTCGGCGCATGCGTATTTGCATTCCGATGAAATAAGCTGCCGTGGCCATCCAGCGATGAGCAGCGTGCTTAGACGAGTTCGGCAGCAATGTCGAGCGTCATCGCCGCGAGCTGCTGGTCCACTGTTACCGCATGCTCGGCTCCTTGCCGGACGCCGAGGACGCGGTGCAGGAGACGTTGCTTCGTGCCTGGCGGTATCGCGGCAGCGTCAAGGAAGGCGCGCCGTTGCGCCCATGGCTCTACCGAGTGGCTACGAACGCCTGCCTCGAAAGTATCTTTGTGGTGTGGTTCCCAGCATCGTCCGAAACATTTCAATGAAGGCACTTACACTGTCGTAACCGACTGCGATAGCGACCTCGGTGACAGATTTCTTTTGTGCCAGCATCTCCAGGGCAGCAAACAACCGCGCCTGCTGTCGCCAACGGCCAAATGACATGCCTGCCTGAGCCGAAAACGCACGCATGAAAGTACGGCGTGCCATTCCGGCAAGATGCGCCCAGTCGTCCAGCGTGCGGTCATCTCCAACATCATCCAGCAGAGCGTCCGCAACTCTGGCCAGTCTTTCTTCTCTGGGTATGGTCAACCGCAAGGGCTGCCGGTCAGGCTGTCGAATCTCATCACGAAGCGTTGCGATTAAGTGCTTTTTCGCCGCGTCGAGCGGTTGGCGCAGGTCCCAACCGACCATGCGATGAACGATGGCGAACAACAGCTCCGACGTGTTGAACACACAGGGCGTCTTGGGTAGTCCGCGGCACATCTCCGGAGACAAGT
>Ga0210399_10000742_pt1 | contig 25698 bp, 34 predicted proteins | sample IncBWC14MmetaG_FD_150865 | JGI IMG/M metagenome (GOLD analysis project Ga0210399, IMG submission 150865) | Forest soil microbial communities from Barre Woods Harvard Forest LTER site, Petersham, Massachusetts, United States - Inc-BW-C-14-M | ecosystem: Environmental > Terrestrial > Soil >... | reverse complement strand
TCCGGTGCGGCTAATATCCGCACGGCTGGTTAGGAAAGGCTGCTGTGCGAACGAAGACGACAGAAAAGCGCTGCAGACGACGACCAAAGTCAGACAAACATTGCGAACAGGCATTGCGCGAGGCGTCGAGCTGAAAGTCGAATCACCATGCGACCGGGAACACGCGCCGGAACGAATTTTCTCAACGTCATGTGACAAAAAGTGGCGCATCGCTTCCGTTCCCTATTAACAATCAAGCCGCCAGGGGTTTCCCGTAAAGAGCATTGGGACCGCCGGGAAGTGCCCCCCCGGGAACGAGTGGCAACGATCAGATGCAGTTTTATACCCTGAAGTTGGTGACACCACAACCCCACTTATTCGTAGACGCAAAATCTTGCACACTTTGACCGTTTTTGAAAGAAGCGCCACAGGATCGCATCTACGCGATAAGCGTTCACGCCGCGTCCGGCGATCACCTCGCTCTAGCTAGAGGAAGATGAAAAGCTCATGGCGGGCCTTCCTAGTGACCCCGTTCGCCTCAACATCTATCGTGCCCCAAAAGGCGACGGTACAGTGATTGAATTACGTCCCGCGAACCGCGATTCGGCCTTTGGTGTACACATAAGACGACGAGAGTATCGACTATCTGGATTTCGGCTTTGGACGGATCCTTCGTTCCGCGGTTCATCCTTGGCTCCTCTTCAGAGCCGGGAAGGGGTCCCGGAAGGAGTTCATCCCGAGCTTTTTCTTATCAGTCGAAATCAGGATTATGTATCGAAAGACTTTCAGCGGTGGACAGCACTGGCAACACTGGCGGCTTCCTCGACCTTTAGAGATCAGTGGAGAAATGGAATTGCGGCCCAAGGCAACTGATGCACGGGTGCGGATTTGCTCCAAATCTTCGGCGTAGCGAATGAAGAAAGAGTTCAGCCCCAAACAGGTACTCTCCGTTGGTTGTCCAACTTGTGGTGCTGCTCCGGGAAAACAGTGTGGGCTTACCGACCGGCCCCGCAAACGAGCCACCTCGCGACCGTCGGTTGATCGCAGCAGATTCAGCCGTCTAGACCCTGACAAATCGGCTTTTTCATCCTGCGTGAATGGGATTGGCGGGCGGTTTCGTTTTATGAACTGAAAGCCACAGTTGGGACTCACCATGCTTTCCCCGCCGAGCTAGCAACGGTCCGGGAAGAGATTGAGAGGTTGGAAAAGGCCCACCAGGATTGCTCAGATAGCGGCCTGAGGAAATGAATTGAGGCTGAGATCGAGAAACAGAAGCAAAAATTGGCATCCGGCAATAATTCCGAACAGAGAACGCGTAAGACTTAGTGTGTTTCCGCCTCTGGATCCTCCAAGTGTTCTTTCAGTACCTGCTCATTCAGCCTCTTGATTTGCTGCGGACTCAGCTTAGGAGCTTTCAGTATAGGCAGGAGCAAGGCCGGAGTTCGTTCCGCTTGCCCCGCAAAGTGAAAAGCGTCCATCAGGTTGTTCGCAGTCCTGTCTCGTTGCAACAGACTTCCCAGACGCCAGTTGGCTTCGACAAAGGCAAGCAGGGAATCGAACGTACCGAACTTCGAGTAGACCGTCCCAGCTTTTACAAAAGGCGAGATGATCAGCAGCGGTACTCGGATGCCCGCTCCAAAGCCATCAACCTTGGGCGGGGCCACGTGGTCGTAATAACCTCCATTGTCGTCCCAAGTCAGAAAAATCGCAGTCGATGACCAGCAAGCGCCCTGCATAACCGCATTGATCTGTGCCGTTGTCCAATTTTGTCCCTGGCTCATCGGCGCCGTGGGATGCTCGGAATCATGTGTGTCCGGTACCAGCCAACTCACGGCCGGGAGTTGGCAATTCGTAGGGTCCGAGGCATCGCTGACAAATTGCGTATAGGACACCACATTCCTCTGCCATGCCGGTCCGTTGCGGATGTGGTCGATGGCATCGAAAGCGGACCACTGGTACCCCGGAGTCCCTTCCGCCGGCGCATAGTACTTCCAACTGATATCCACCGCGTCCAGCAGGTCCGCCAGGGTTTTATAGTCCTGGCAGGGCGAGATCTGAGAAAACTGGTTCGTGCTCGGGTCGTACGAAACCACGAACGACCCACTGGGCGAGTCGCAGCCCCACTTCAAGGACAATGGCTTGCCCTCACGCATCGGATTCGAAATACCGCCGTTCGACTGCGAGGCGATCGTGTACTGGTGATTCGGGAAGCTCGGCCCGGTCATCGAACTGAAGAAGTTGTCGGCGACTAGGTAATTTCTCGCATAAGCGAAGTAGTTCGGGATGTCCTGCTCTTTGTATTGGCTATAGCACAAATAGCTCGGCGCTCCGCAATCGTGCGTCGTATCGAAGGCATCCATCTTGCCGTCGTCGATCGCTTTCAACACCGCGGTCCAATCGTGAGCGTAGTTTCCTGACCTGTCGGGCGCGTGCGAAAGGGCAATTGTCTGACCCGAACTCAGCTTGCCATGGGTCGCCCCGTTCACTCCCGACATGGTTCCGAACAGGTGATCGAAACTGCGATTCTCTTTAAAAATAAAAACCACGTGTCGGATGGGCGTCACTTGCGCTTGAGCTAGCGACAAGAGCCCCATGCATGCAACTCCCAACAATCTCAAGATTTGCTTCATCAATCCTCCGATGGATTCTCACGGAAGCGGCGCAGTTAAGCGGGATTCTTCCGGCCCCGACAGATGATGGGGCCGCAGGCGTATCTTCGCCAAAAGACCAGGTGGGCTAACCTTAACCCTGGATTAAGATATGCAGTCATTTCTCGCTCTGGAACAGATCGATGCGATGTTCGAGTCGGTGCAGTTCAAGCATTTAAGTACCTCCAATCCTGAGCGACTACCGGGCGGAATGCTACCCCGCGCCCCCGCACACGTCAAGATGCAAGATATTGCAGTGGGAACCCGGTTCGCCAGGCCCTACCGATACAGAAGGCTGATGGTCGCAAACGCGAAGCTATGGCGCTGCGCTGGACACGAAGAGGAGAAGGCAAGCCCGAGACGTTCGACTTCCTAGGCTTCAGGCACATCAGCGGGAAGAATGGGTTAGGGCGGTTTACGGTGAGACGCAAGACGATTCGCAAACGCATGCGGGCGAAGCTGCGAGAGGTTAAGCAGCAACTCCGTGAGCGTATGCACGATCCCGTGCGCCAAACCGGCCAATGGCTCAAGTCGATTGTGCAGGGACACTTCAACTACTATGCGGTATCGGGGAACCTCGACAGTCTCGGCGTATTCCGGGAGCGGCTAATCGGGCAGTGGTGGCGAACACTTCGCCGCCGCAGCCAGAAACGCCGGATCTCCTGGACACGTACTCTCGCTCGGGCTGACCGATGGCTCCCTCAACCGCGAGTACTCCATCCTTATCCCGCGGATCGCTTTGCCGCCAGTCATCCGAGATAAGAACCGGATGCGCTAATCAGCGCCCGTCCGGGTCCGTGCGGGGGGTACCACGCACAGTGGTATCCCTACCGCGATCTAACAATCCCGGTCGTGAAGGTAAGCTCGGTTTTTGGCCTCTTCAGTGGTGTTTTTCAAGAACAACGATCGGATGCTCGGTTCCGCTCTGCCACTCGAACGCAAAGTAGCAGTAGCAACCGGGAAACTCATCGAGAGACGCTCAAAGCGCGCATGAACCCGCTAGCCTATACCGGCCTGGACGAACTGCGCCGAACCGTGCAGGACTTCATCGAGTATTATAACCATCGCCGCTATCACGAGGCCATTAGCAACGTGACCCCGGCCGATGTGTACTGCGGACCGCGGGAGGAAATCTTGCGCAGGAGGGCCGAACAAAAACAACGCACGATCGAGCAGCGGCTGCGCTACTGGGCCGCTGGAACCAAGAACTCACAGGTGAAGTGAGCCCGAAAGTGTAGCTTGGCCCATGGACCAAGCTGGTCTCACAGCTTTTGACGACGAACAGAGCCGTATGCTTCACTGTCGCAAAGGAATCGAAACTTCATGTAAGGTTTACGTTAGGTCGTTGGACAAGCCAGTTGGACATCCTCGGACCGACACCCTTCTCGGCAGCACGGGACGAGTAAAGGTACGCATGTGACAATAAAGGTTGCATTGGTGGGATGCGGGAAAACCGCCGACATGCATATTTCAGGAATTAGAAAGCTCAACGCCGCCCGAATCGTGGCTGTGTGCGACATTGAGCCGTTGATGGCGGAGCAGTTAGCTGCCCGCTACGGCATAGCCAATTTTTATAGCGACTTCGATGAATTGCTCGCCATTGAGAAGCCCGATGTAGTACACATTGCGACTCCTCCCCCGTCGCACGTTTCGCTCGCCATGAACGCCATAGACGCTGGTTGCCATTTGGTGGTCGAAAAGCCGCTAGCACTTGATTCCTGTGAAGCAGCACAACTCATAGCGCACGCTGAACGCCGTGCAAGGAAGTTAACGATCGCATACACCTACTACTTTGATCCCGTGGTCAGAATGCTTCGCCGTCTGGTTCGGGAAAAGGTGATGGGAGAAGCTGTCCATTTGGAGAGTTTCTTCGGTTATAACCTGAACGGGCCGTTCGGTAGTCCTATTCTCTCCGATCGCGACCATTGGGTGCATAAGCTCCCAGGGAAACTCTTCCAGAACATACTTGACCATCTCCTGAACAAGATCACGGAATTCCTTCCGGATGAAAAACCTCTGGTTAAGGCCTATTCATGGCAAGGTGCTGACCGTCTTCACCAGCTTGACTGTGACCTACCGGACGAACTCCGAGTAATAGTAATCGGAGAGAAACAATCGGCGCACGGAGCGTTTTCGTCCCACTCGCGGCCCGTTCAACATTTCTTGACATTTTATGGGACGAAAAACACTGCACACTTGGATTTTGAGAACAGCACGATCACGCTGGCCCGGGACTCGGTTCTGCCCGGTGTGCTGGGTCGTCTTGCGTCTCCTTTTGCTCAAGGGTGGCAGCATATCCGAGAAGGCGGTAGAAATGTCCTTCGCTTTGCTCGATCCGAGTACCATTTTTTCGAGGGCTTCAATTACTTGCTATCGGAGTTCTATAGAGGGATAGTGCACGATTTGCCGGTTCCCATTCCCTATCACGAAATTCTGCGCGTCGCGGTTTTGATAGATCAAATCGCGAGCCAGGTGCGTGAGGAAGGAGCGAGAAAAGGGTGAAGATACTTATCACGGGGGCGTCGGGATTCTTGGGACGAGCTGTCGTCGAAAGGCTCTTCGCTCACGGTAATCTCGACCTGACGTGCTTTGTCCGTGCAAACAGCGATGTTTCGGTCTTAGACAAAATCCGCAACCGTTATCCTCATGCGCGACTCGACTACCTGGTTGGCGATCTCGCTTCGCCGGACGATGCTCGCCGTGCTGTCGAAGGGGTTGAGACCATCTACCATCTGGCGGCTGGAATGCGAGGCCTGCCCGCCACCATATTCGTCAACACTGTCGTTGCGTCCAAATGTCTTCTCGACGCGATACAAGACAAGAAGCGCCGAGTCGTGCTGATTAGTTCTCTCGGAGTTTATGGGACGTCCTTTCTGGAAACGGGCCGTGTGATTGGGGAGGGCACTGAACTGGATCCGCACCCAGAGAAACGGAATGTCTACTTCCATGCGAAGATCTGGCAAGAGCGACTCTTTCGGGCGCAAGCCGAAAAGGGCAGAGTGGATCTAGTTGTCCTTCGACCCGGCATACTTTACGGTAATGCCAACCCGAACTGCGGGTTTCCTTCAAGAATTGGAATTCTTGTCGGGAGTGTGTTACTCGTGTTCGGTGGCGGAAATCCACTGCCGCTTTCGCATGTTGTTAACTGCGCTGAGGCAGTTGTCCTGGCCGGGCAGAATGCGGAAGCATCAGGCCAGAGCTATAACGTGCTCGACGATAATGTGCCCAGCGCTATTAAGTATTTGCGGTCGTATAAGCACCAGGTTAAGAATATTACAACCATTCGCTTTCCCTTTTTTGCAACCATGTTGCTCTCGCAAGTCGTCGAGAAGTACCACGTGAAAACGCACGGGCAGATCCCAGCTGTGTTGACCCCTTACGAAAGTAGCGCGATGTGGAAGGGACATCAGTTTGACAATCAAAATATCAAGAAACTAGGCTGGAAGCAGATCATGCCAACAGAGGAGGCGATGCGCGACACGTTCGTATACCTACGTGGCCTGAATGGACATACACAGTGAAGCAAGCGGTTCAGAGCGGCGACTCTTCTGGGCTGATTAGTCGCTGAATTGAGGAGTTTAAAGTGTCAACCACGGACAAGCCCCCGGTGTTTGTGGTTGGCTCGGCACGGTCCGGGAATACGATGCTGTATCACATGCTCCTCGCATCCGGAGCGCTTCCCGGTTTACCGAACAGAGCCCTGTGTCGTTGATCTGCTGGTTCCAAAGGTTGGAGACTCTCGCAGCGTTTCCACCAGGCGCGAGTTGATGCGCTGCTAGCTCCGGACGAGACAGTTCCGACGCTCCGGCCTGGATGCGCGTGAAGTGACAGAAGAAAGTTGTGACCTCCGTGACCACAGGCGGGGAATTCCTGCGCGCCCGTGATGGAGGAAATGGCGCGGGCCGGCGGCTTCCCGCGTTGAGCGGCGTGGGGCCCCGATAATCTTCTCCATTATCCCGGCCATCAAACGGCAGATTCCAGACGCTCTCTTTATATTCACGTGATTCGAGACGGACGCGACGTGGCGTGCGCCCTGGATAAGAAAGAGTTTATCCGTACTATTTGCTGGGACAGGAGTTATCGCCTGTATGTTTCCGCGCTTCATTGGATGTGGAAAGTCCAAACCGGCCGGGGCCACGGCCGGGCCATCGGACCGTACTACATGGAGGTCCGCTTCGAGGATATGGTGCTCCGTCCTGAGGAAGCGCTCACGAAGGTCGGTGCGTTTATCGGCGAGAACCTGGATTACGAGAAGATTCGCAGAGCGAGAATCGGCGCGCTCCGGGTTCCCAATACAAGTCTGGAGTGTTTTCCCCGGTGGGTCGGGGGAACCGGTAGCTTTCGGATGAAAAGGTGACTCGGCTGGAGGGGGTCGTTGGAGAACTTCTGGAGGAACTTGGCTATCCACTATCTCGCGCTGAAAGTACGACGCTCGACTTCAGGCTACGAGGCATGCGAGCGACCTATCCCGCCTTCTACCGATTGAAAGAATGGCTCAAGACGGCGACTCCGCTGGGACGTTTCGTCAACATGAATCGCTTGCACATTGACGAATACGAAAATTCGAGCGACCGTGGGTGATGGAGCAGCCGTTGGCGAGAGTGCCCGGCTTTTGTCCAGAACCGTCGGCCGGTATTTCAAGCGCAGCAGCGCTTCTGTGAACGCATGATCGAACGAAGGCGATGCCCTGTTTCGTGATGGGCTGCCCCCGGTCGGGAACGAACCTCCCGTACGATATCTTGCTGTCGTCCGGGGATTTGCCGTATACCGCGCGGGCGTGTGCCCGTCTACCAGGTGCTCATTCCGCGCTTTGTAAGGCTATTCTAGATCGACTCGAAAACCGTAAGAAAATTATGGCCGCATGGCCGCGCAGCAAGGGTTCCGAAGATCAGGGCTCGACGGCGCTGAACTGACCGCAAAGGCGCTGGAGAACTGCCGAAGCGGTGATTTTCTGAGTATTGTTAATGGGTGAGCGTGCGCAAAAGCAACAAGTTGCCCGCTGGGCAGTCTACAGCCCCGATACGGTTGCGGGTTGGCGACCATCAAGAAGGAGATTCCCGAAGCGCTCTTTGTTCACATCATTCGCGATGGCTGCGACATTGCGTTGTCGCTTCGCAAGTTGGGCGACTTCAATCCGTTTCCCTGGAGTCGCCGGCCGCCCTTCCGCCACTAGCAGCCAGTAGTACCGTGCATGCTTCACCAGTCGCCCGCCTGTCTTTCGCCACGTCGGCAGCGAAATCTTGTCTACCAAGGGTTGGGGAAGGAGAGGTGTTGCGAAAGTGGGCTGGTATCTGGGGCAATTACGGGCTGTGCTGGCGCGGACCGCAGACCCCAGACCGCAGAGGGCGCTTCAGATGAGAATTGTTTCACGACGTCGCGGGCAGGCGAGCTGGGTGTATGATGGGTGCGTTTTTCGGGGCCAAGAAGGAAATTGCGGTTCAGAACCATGGTCCGCGCTTCTGCACGCCGGGTTAGCGATCAGCCTCACCGTGTTTCAAGGTTGGATTCCCCCCTTACCCTAGCCAGTGGCCGATTGGAATGAGGTGCTATGGCGCTCAACCTTCTATGAAGCAAAGACTCTGGTGCAAGGCGAAGACACCCTTAGGCCGACTCAGCGGCACAGGTCGGCTCAGGCTGGAACAATGGGTCAATTAGTTTGGCATGGCTGCCAGCATCACACCCGCAACCAAGTGCCACCCTTCAAACGGCGGCAATAGAATCTCGCCCATGCGAGTCGTTCTCGTTGGACCTTCGTTACGTACCTTGTTGGGAGGACAGGAGGTTCAGCTAGATCTCCTGTATCGTGGGTTGTCGGGGGATGTTTCCGTTGAGGTTTCGCTCGTTTTCAACAATCCAGAACTATCGACAGGTTTACGTTGGGTCGAGCTCGTTCCTTGCTTGCGCACACTGGTGCGATTCCCATTCTACGTCGCGTCACTTTGGCACGCGACTAAACATGCCGATATCGTACATGCTTTTTCAGCATCGCATTCATCTTTCCTATTAGCCCCCCTTCCTGCCTGCGTGGTGGCCCGTCTGTTGAGAAAGAAAACGCTCATTCATTACCACAGCCGCAGAGCCCTAGAACACTTGACGGATTCGGCCCTCGCCCGTTTGGTACTGCAACGCACTGATTCTGTCGTCGTTCCCTCGACTTATTTAGCAGACGTGTTTCGGCAGTTTGGAGTAGGTGCCACCATCGTTCCAAACATCGTTGACCTGGTGCACTTTTCGTATCGGCCACGAAAACAACTTCGCCCGCTGCTACTCTGCGCGCGAAATTTCGACGATTACTGCGGCGTTGACATCGTGGTTCGTGCCTTTCGCCGGATCAAGGACGTGGTCCCCAGTGCTCAATTGTGCCTGGTTGGCAAAGGAAAGCAGGAACGATTCATCCGCGGACTGATTTTGGAATTGCATCTTGAAGATGTTGAATTGTCGGGCCCTATTCCTCGGGACAGGATTGGTGAAATATATGCAACCTCCGACATGTTCATAAATGCTTCCCGAGGAGATAACATGCCGGTATCGATTCTCGAGGCGTTCGCTTCGGGGTTGCCCGTGACGACAACTGCGGCCGGAGGTATTCCTCATATGCTGAAGCATGAGGTCACGGGTCTGCTCTGTGAAGTTGGCGACTGGGAAGGCCTGGCGAATAACGTAATCCGATTGCTCCGGGACAACAAGTTGGCCTCGGCATTAGCGCAGAACGCTTATGAAATAGTCAAGCAGTACACCTGGGCAACCGTTCGAGAACGCTGGTTAGAAGTCTACGAGTCACTATTAACTCCAAAAGGGCCTTCGTGTTGCAACGACCATCATTCCGCTCATTGCAGTGTCTTGCAACTGCACGAGTAATGAAGGCCCGTGCGCGGATAAAGACTTTTGAGCCGGATTCCTGGCCATCACGAAAATTATGAAAAGTGTAGATCTTGCCAGCAGAATCGGCTATGGGGACCGGGCAGGCACCGGAGGCGAAGATGGGAAATCAGGACTTCCCACAGTCTTTCTCATGGCGAATCACTTCGCAACTGGAGGTACGGAGACTCAGTTCGTTCGTCTGGCAAAGGCCCTCTCGCCCGAAAAGTTCCGCATCCGAATCGGTTGTATTCGACGACAAGGCCCACTTCTTGAGACCCTTGAAGGGGCACGGATTGCTGAGTTTCGTTTGGACGGCGGATTCTTCACCTCAACCGCCCTGCACTCCGCATGGGCACTGGCGCAACATCTGCGTGAGAACAGAGTCGAAATCGCCCATTCATTCAGTCTTTATTCGAACCTACTGATGATTCCGATCGCGCGCATGGCGGGCATTGCAGTTGTGATCGGCAGCCAGCGACAACTCGGAGATCTGCTCACGCCCCTACAGCGACGCGCTCAGAACGTTTGTTTTCGCCTCTGCGACCGGGTTGTTTGTAACTCGCGGGCCGCAGCCGAGAGCCTGCTCGGGCGTAATAGGGAGGACATGGAAAACGCCAAGGTGGCGATCCTTCCGAATGCGGTTTCGCAGGAGTTTTTTGATGCTGGAGCTGCCGGCCGCCAGCGTCGGGCCGGCTCGATTCCAACCATAGGTCTGGTTGCACGAATGAACACAAGGGCGAAGAACCATGAGCTTTTTCTCTCTGCCGCCGCCCGCCTCTCTGGCAAGCAATTGCGTTTCCGAGCCCTTCTGATCGGCGACGGGCATCGACGTGGCGAACTAGAAAAACTGGCGCAAAAATTGGATTTGGCGGATCGCGTGACGTTCCTGGGGGAGCGAAGGGACGTTCCCCAACTTCTGGCAAGCCTGGACATTCTAGTGCTGACTTCCTCTTCCGAAAGCTCACCGAACGTAATAGCCGAGGCGATGGCTGCCGGTGTGCCGGTGGTCGCGACGAAAGTAGGTGGCGTTCCTGAGCTTATCACCCACGGCAGGACCGGAATGTTGGTGGCGAGCGCAGATGAGATCGAGCTTGCTGACACATTGGAGCACTGTCTCCGTCACCCAGAAGTTCCCAAAAGGTTGGCGCAGAGCGCCCGACAATTCGCCGTTGCATACTTTACTATCGAAGCCGTCCGGAATCGATACGAGCGCCTCTACGACGAATGCCTGGGACAGAAAAGAGCTGGTCACGGCAGAATCGCTACATATCCCGGGTCGCCGTCCTTGTGGTAGAACCTCCCAACTTCCCAACATCCTGTGCCGATGCGAGCACGCTCTTCTAGCTAGACTGCGGCACGAGTTGACGGATTCAGCCCAGGCGGGATCGGCCGACTGCTGGGGGCTTGGCGGTCTGATTCCATGTGCGATGTTTCAGACGACCCCTCTTTGCCGCCGTAGTCCAGCGCCTTTCACGGCGAACTGTTACTCCAACAATCCAAAGCCACAGATGTTCGCTACTCTCCTTCGGTCAGTCGTTGAGCTTTGCATGGGTTCGGGGGTGGCGGTGGTGCCGGTAATTGCTGCCACGAATTTAACTCGGCGGGCGAAATCTCATAGACACTAAGATGTACCCAAGCTAACACTGCAATCACAATGAGCAGAACGGTAACAGCAGAGCCGCCGATGAGCTTGGGCGATGGTCTATGAATCGGTTCCGGTCGTTCTCCGACAAGGAAAATTGATTTCATCGGCAGGAGTAGAGCGACCACCATCAACGAGAAAATCAGAACCGACTCCGCCCAAATCCGAGGAGCTCCCGGCTGATAGATCGCACTGTAGAGCCACTCAGGGAGCGTCAGGACAATAGTTCCCTTGAATATCGGCAATACGAAAAGCGGGAATGCCCAGACCCATGTAACGACAAACATCACGAGCCATGCCGAGCGGGCACGCTTAATGTGCCCCGTCCATATAACGATCAGCGCGATGAGAATAATTGCCAGACAAGCAACACCGAAATAGTGCGTCATCTGGGCCTCCGCTCGGAAGCCTACATCGAGCTTCGCAAGCGCCACCTTGTCACTTCCGCTGAAGTAACACCTCAAGGCGGGTCGAATGAGGCCAAGCAGCGCGATAGTAAAGAACACGCACGATATGAAGACTGAATCGGCACGGATTCTCATGGCGATCCTCCAAAAGAACACGCCTTCCCGTCCCATTCTTACGCCAAAGGGCCAAGACTTGCCACTGGGTTGGCGAAAACCGGCGCTAGCGCTCACAACTCAAGTGGTGAGATTATGGGTCGGAATCGTGAGAGGAGTAGGACGATGTTCTTGATAGCAGATACGGCGCTGGTGACGTGCGCGTTCTACGTAGGAATAGCCATCCTCTTGGAGGCCTTACTGTTCGGTTGTCGTGCACTGGAAAGGCGGCTTATTCTACTCGATCAATTTCAAGGCTTGGGCGTTCATTTTCGGCCTGATTTGGCTGGTTTCGTTTGCCTTGGCTTGGCGGATCACAATGGTCCCCCCCAAGGACGATGCGAGTGCCAACGACAATGCCTACGACCTCACCCCAAATGGAAGCAAGGCGTTTGAGGCTCTTGGAATTGATATCGAGGCAACTCGGACGCTGCGCCGGCGGTTCGCGTGCGCATGTCTGGATTGGAGTGAGCGGCGACCTCACGTTGGCGGGGCGCTGGGGGCGGCCCTTCTGAAAATTGTGCTGAAGAGAAAATGGGTGATCCAGGATCTCGACAGCAGGGTGTTAGACGTCACCAGCATCGGACGACGCGAAATGCTGACTCGATTTGGCCTTCATGTTTGAGAACGGATTGTGGATTTCACCAACTGAGGAATCCACGGTTCGCCCAGCCTGAGTCACTTCTGCCGTGTCTCCTGTTCATCTGTTTCAGTTTTTTACTCCTTCATCATCTGCTGCTGTTCCTGGTTAACTTGGGAAACAGGAACGCAATTTGTAGCCGCTTGCCCCAAGGCGAAGTTCGCGGGTGGCGAGAAGTTCGGTTGGCAATGCATTCTGCACTTGGGAAGACGACGGCACGCTGACAATCAACGCGATCGCAACAGCAGCGGTGAACCGCCCCCTGCACCCGGGATGAGACCGTGGAGGGAACTCCATTGTTTTTGAATCACGCACCCTTGTGCATTCCTGGAGATTGTAGTGCGAGCAGTTAGGCAACGATTCAACCGTTTTTGGGCAGTGCGTTCCACCCGAACTAGGGAGTCTCCAGAGAAGGAGGCACACTGCCGACACACTTCGGCCAGCGAAGTGGTTGCTGTCTAAGGTGCTTGGATAGGTTTCCAGCTGATCGGCCGTAAGCCGAGCAGCCACCATGCGGATGCAGCGGAATTCGCCTGATGTGGCCCACTTCTGGTACACACAAGACAGCTAAGACGCCTCCCCTCGATTGAACTTGCCGCGATGCGTTCCTCGCGGTTAAAGTAAGTGAGTACTTACTTTTGTACTATGCGACTGCCCGCGCCAGACCGCAGGAAACAACTCCTCGAAATCGCGATGAAATTGTTTTCCGAACGAGGTTTTGACGGCACCAGCACGCGCGAGATCGCCCGGGCTGCTGGCGTAAACGAAGCACTCATTTTCCGCCATTTCCGCACCAAGGAAAGCCTCTTCTGGGCGGTGTTGTCGGACCGCGTCGAACGCCGCGGGCGCAATCGTCGCGTGCGTGAATTGCTGCAATCGAAGAGCAATTTTCGGGAGCTGCTGGTTGCGATTGCGGAAATTCTCCTGGACAGGACCGATGACGACGCTGCCTTGACACGCCTCCTTTTTTATAGCGCGCTGCGCAATCAGGAACTCTCCGAGCGTTTTTTCCGGACTTATGGGCAGGAGAAGTTTGAAATGCTGGCCTGTCATATACGCGCGGGGATTGGAGCAGGCCTTCTTCGTGCGGTTAATCCGGTGATCGCCGCACGCTCCTTTCTTGGCATGATCGTGTACCACTATCTGGTCGAGGAAGTCTTCGGCGTACCCCATGCTCAGGTGTTATCCACCCGCGAGTTAGCGGAGGAATTAGTGAGTATTTTTATCGAAGGTATTTCGGCGAATCGCGTCATAACCCAGAATGGGGCTGGGCGAAAAACGGCACGCGTCCGCTCGGGTATCACCGTAGCACTAAGACCTTAACTGTGTTTGAGACAGCAACCTGATTATTCGACGCGCGTCAAGCGGTTGAATTGGGAACGGAATACCTTGAAACCACTCGTTCTATCGATCTCTACATTATTTCTCGGCCTATTGGTGCTGTCCGGATGCGCTACCAAACAAGCGCAGCAGGCAGCATCGCCCGGTGCTTCTCCTGGAGGCGGACGTCCACCGGCGCCCGTCGTTGTCTCCACGGTGGAGCAAAGGAACGTTCCCGTTCAGATCACCGCCATCGGCAATGTCGAGGCCTACCAGACGGTCCAGATTCGCTCGCAAGTGAACGGGCAAATCGAAACCATCCATTTCAAGGAAGGTCAGGACGTTCGCCAGGGGCAACTTCTTTACAGTTTGGACAAGCGACCGTTTCAGGCGGCACTTGAGCAAGCGCAAGGCAACCTGAAGCGTGACGAAGCGCAGGCGGCGAATGCCAAATTGCAGGCAGACCGCTATACCGAGCTTGAACATCAGGGAGTGATTTCACAGGAACAGGCGGACCTCCAGCGCACCGCGGCAAGCGCAAACTCTGCCGCGGTTTACGCTGACCAGGCCGCTGTCGATGCCGCCAAGGTGCAGCTGCAGTACACCAGTATCAATGCTCCCATCGACGCGCGTGCCGGCGCACTCATGATGAATGTGGGTAATCTCGTAAAGTCGAACGATACACCGTTCCTGGTGCAGTTGAACCAAGTCACGCCCATCTACGTCACCTTCACCGTCCCCGAAGCGCGTTTGGCGGATGTCCGCCAGTTGGCGGCCCGGGAGCTGAAGGTCGAGGCCCATGCGAAGGGACAGACATCCAATCCCGCGGAAGGCCGCCTGACCTTCATCGACAATGGTGTCGATCCGCAGACTGGCACTATAAAGCTGAAGGCGACCTTCCAAAACAAAGACAGGCGTCTGTGGCCCGGAGAGTTCGTTGACGTGATCTTGAAGCTCTCGACGGTGCACGGCGCCATCACGGTTCCGACAAAGGCGGTGCAATCCGGACAGCAGGGCGATTACGTTTACGTGGTCACCAAAGACGGTTTCGCCAATCCACATCAGGTCACGGCAATCGGAACCTATCAGAATCTGACGTTAGTGAAGACCGGCTTGAGTCCCGGGGACACGGTCATAGTCGATGGCCAGCTCCGCGTGACGCCCAATGGTAAAGTCCTGGTGCAAAGCTCGTTGCCCCCGAACGCCGTCGTCGGCAACGGTATTAACTCGAGCGATGCCGCAACCGGAACCGGTGGAGGCGGGCAGTGAGCATTCCGGAACTATTCATTAAACGTCCGATCATGACCACGCTGGTCATGGCTGCCATCCTGATCTTTGGCATGTTCTCCTATCGATTCCTCCCGGTAAGTGACCTGCCGAACGTGGATTTCCCCACCATTCAGGTGAACGCGTCCCTGCCCGGTGCCAGCCCCGAAACAATGGCTTCATCGGTCGCCACACCGCTCGAAAAGCAATTCTCGACGATCGCCGGCATCGATTCGATGACGTCAACGAACTCGCTCGGCCAGACGAGCGTTACCATTCAGTTCAACCTAAGTCGCAGCCTTGACGGCGCGGCGCTTGACGTGCAGTCAGCCATCACTCAGGCCTCCGGACAACTTCCGCCGAGCATGCCCACGCCACCTTCATTTCGCAAGGTGAATCCGGCTGACCAGCCGATCTTGTATGTGGCGCTGAGCTCGCCTACACTGAAGCTCTCGCAGGTGGACGAGGCTGCCGAAACCACCATGGCGCAACGCGTCTCCATGGTGAATGGCGTGGCACAGGTGCAGGTTTACGGTGCGCAAAAGTACGCCGTACGCGTGCAGGTCGATCCCAGCGCGATGGCCACTCGCCAGATCGGCATCGATGATGTCAGCAACGCTCTGAACCAGGGCAACACCAATCTTCCGACAGGAACGCTATGGGCCAGCGGCAAAACCTTCACCATTCTTTCGAACGGCAAACTCCAGAACGCCGCGCAGTTCGGCCCTATGATCGTTGCCTATCGCAACGGTGCGCCAGTTCGCATTTCCGATATTGGCCGCGCCCTCGACAGCGTGCAGGACGATAAATCCGCCAGCTGGTTCAACGGCAATCGCGCCATTGTGCTTGCCATCTTGCGCCAGCCCGGCACCAACACGGTTGAAGTAGTCGATAGCGTCAAGCAACTACTGCCGCAACTGGAAGCGCAAATTCCCGCCGCAGTGCAGATCAACATTCTCTATGACCGGTCGGAATCGATTCGCGCCTCGGTCAACGACGTGAAGTTCACCTTGATGCTGACCGTTGGCCTGGTCGTGATGGTGATCTTCCTCTTTCTGCGCAACGTCTCGGCCACGGTCATCCCCGCGCTGGCGTTGCCCATGTCCATCATCGGCACGTTCTCGGTGATGTACCTGCTCGGATACAGCCTCGACAACCTGTCGCTGATGGCGCTGACGCTGTCCGTAGGTTTTGTGGTAGACGACGCCATTGTAATGCTCGAGAACATTGTGCGTCACATGGAGATGGGAAAGTCTCCGCTGCGCGCCGCCATCGATGGCTCCGGCGAAATCGGCTTCACTATTCTTTCCATGACATTATCCCTGGCAGCGGTATTTATTCCGTTGCTGTTCATGGGCGGCATCATCGGACGGCTACTCCACGAGTTTGCGGTCACTATCGGTGTCGCAATACTCATTTCCGGATTTGTCTCTCTGACCCTCACCCCGATGCTTTGCAGCCGCTTCCTCAAGCATACGGAGAGGCAGAAACATGGCCGTCTTTACAACACCAGCGAAAAGGTATTCGATTCCTGGCTGAAGGGCTACGATTGGTCGCTGCAACGTGTCCTGCGCCACCGCTTCGTCACGCTGCTGATCTCGTTCGCGGTGATCGGGCTTACGTACTATCTGTTCACGATCTCAAAAACCGGCTTCATTCCCGACGAAGATCAGGGCCTGGTGTTCGCCTTTACCGAGGCGCAGCAGGGCATCGCCTTTGGCGACATGATGAAGCTGCAACAGCAGGCGGCGGATGTCGTCCGCAACGATCCGAGCGTCTTGAATACCTTTTCTACGATAGGGCAGCCTACGAACCAGGGCCGCATCTTTTTCCGCTTGAAAGATAAAAAGGAACGAGTGAACCGGATGAACGCGCAGGACATTATTCAGGAACTGCGTCCCAAGCTGGCCAACATTCCTGGAATCAATGCGTACCTGCAGATCCCGCCTACGATCCGAATCGGCGGCAGTCTGACCAAGTCGCAATACCAGTACACGATTGAGACCCCGGACACCGACAAACTCTATGCCCTCGCCCCCAAAGTGGAAGCCGCGCTCCGCCAATCTCCATTGCTGCAGGACGTTACCAGCGACCTGCAGGTGCAGAACCCGCAACTCACGGTTGCCGTGGACCGCGACAAGGCTTATGCACTGGGAGTGTCGCCCGATCAGGTGGCCAACTCGTTGTACTCGGCCTACGGCACACGGCAGACCAGCCTCATCTATACGCCCAACAACGAGTATTACGTTATTCTGGAATTACTGCCGCAATTCCAACACGATCCCACGGAGCTCTCGTATCTTTACGTTCACTCCAGCACTGGCAAATTCGTTCCACTCGATACGCTCGCCAAACTGGTTCCATCCATCGGACCGCTCACGGTCAACCACTTCGGCCAGTTGCCTGGAGTCACTGTCAGCTTCAACTTGAAACCCGGCGCGTCTCTGGGCGACGCCACCAGATTCGTCGAGGAGCAGGTCAGAAGGATCATGCCGGCTGATGTCACCGGAACCTTTCAGGGGACGGCGCAGGCATTCCAGAATTCATTCATCGGACTGGGCATTTTGCTGGTCGCCGCGATCCTCGTCATCTACATCATTCTCGGCATTCTGTATGAGAGCTTCGTACATCCCATCACGATTCTCTCTGGCTTGCCGTCTGCAGGCGTCGGCGCGCTTCTCACCCTGAGGATCTTCCACCAGGAACTCAACCTTTATTCGTTCGTTGGTATCATCATGCTGATCGGCATCGTAAAAAAGAACGCCATCATGATGATCGACTTTGCGCTTGAATCCGAGCGCGTTGACGGCAAGAGCCCGGAAGAATCGATCTACCAGGGCGCTCTGATCCGCTTCCGTCCCATTATGATGACGACCGCCGCGGCCCTTATGGGCACGTTGCCGATTGCGCTGGGCGTAGGCGCGGGCGCGGAATCGCGGCGCGGCCTCGGCCTGGCGGTGGTCGGCGGGTTGCTCTTCTCGCAAGTGGTCACGCTCTACATCACTCCGGTTTACTACATTTATCTCGACCAGCTTCAGAAGAAATACACCCATCGGAAGGCGCGGCGGAAAGGCCCCGGAGTTCGTCCTACCCCTGAGCTCGACGAGATTGCCGTCTTCGAAAACCATGATTAACCCAACCACAGTGCTGTCCGGAGAAACATCCGCGGTGATCGCGCAAGCCATGTAGATTCAATGTGATGCGTGCGGTTTGACGTAAAAACGATTTGAAATGAAAATGACGTTTTGAAGCGTCCTTTCATCCTTGGCGGCCTGGTACGAAACATTGACAATGCGGGATGAACACTGGGCGCACCGTCTTCTCTGACAAGAAAACAAGGTTCCGGGTCCGACTCAGTTACGGGCTCATTCGCACCAAGAGATAAACGACCTCTATGCCCGCTGACGCCAAGAAACTCTACTACAGACTACAGAATCGAACTCCGTTTCATCCCCTGCGGGTCGGCAACGCCGGCGATGACACAGTTGAAATGGTGGGCGCTGTAGGATTTGAAAACACCGGTGAACGTATCTTCAACAGCTTAGCAGGCCCCGGATGACATCTTTAAGCCTCTAAAGCACTGTTGAGCACGCAAACAGAGCGCAGATAGAGCGCAGGGACTTCCAATTCTCTGATTTCCATCACCGACCGCCCGATATTCTCGCGCAGTTCTTTTTCGATGCTGGCAGCAAGCAGCAAGAGAAGCATCAGTTACTTTTAAGTCATAACTGTGTGGCTTGCCCTCAAATTCACACTTGAATGTTACTTGGCTCCCGCGCCAAGGCATGACTTCCTTCAACATCGCCTGCTCGTCCGTGGGGACCTTGTACGTCCAGTCACGCGCCCCTCCCGGACCACCCGGCCAGTCTGGTATTAACAGAACTACGAATAAGATTGTCCAGATGCTCATTGGTCTTCTCCTCCTTGCTCTCGAAGAGAGCGGCGCCGAACGGTGAAGATATTGCCGGCGCGCCGGGCGAAATATTCCTCGCCCGGTTTGCCAGGCTAAAAGACGTAACTATGCGACCTCTCGGGCGGGCGCGGCCGTCTTCTCGCCACGAGCCTCGCCGGTTGACGAAATGTCCTGAGCGCCCGTGCGTTCGAGTATCTCCTTCGCCTTCTTGATCTCGTTTGAATTGTCCGAGTGAACAGAAAGCAGAGTCCCGCCGTCTTTCACGCGGCCTTCATAGCGCTTGGCCTCATATTCTGGTATTCCCATGCCGATCAAAGCGCCGGTGAGACCTCCGACCGCGCCACCAACGCCGGCTCCCGCCAGCGCCGCCATGATTGGACCGGCAGCGATGAAAGGTCCGAGGCCGGGAATCGCCAGTGCGCCGATTCCGACTAGCCATCCCAGACCGCTACCCAGCAGCGCTCCGGTGCCGGCGCCTGTTGTCGCACCTCCTCGAAGCCGTTCATTACGGGCATGGAAAGATCGAGGATGATTAAATCAGGCTGTAACTCGCCGGCTCTTTTAATCCCTTCGCGGCCGTTTTCCGCTTCGCCGCATACCTCAAATTCGAGGACTGAGTCAATAAGGCGCCGCAGCGCCATTCTCAAGGCTGCGTGGTCGTCCACTATCAGAATACGTTTCGGCTTTGCCACACCCGATCTCATGACAGCGTGGCCCCTGCGATCTGAATGCACAATCAGGTGAACAGCGTAGTTCGGTCGTAGGAAGATGTCCGACATTTCAGCTTCCACACCAAATTCGGTTGCGTCTGCGTAGAGTCTCGGCAACTCATATCACTTTCACTCATATAGGAGGGGCGCTCTAAGGGTGCCCCGTTCCCTTCTCCCCTGAATTCGTTGACTGGCCGCCGGCTCGTCCGTAAGATGAGGCGACCGGATTTGAGCATTTCTTAGTGATCGACCAGACCATCTCGCACTACCGCATCGTCGAAAAGCTCGGTGGCGGCGGCATGGGTGTGGTCTATAAAGCTGAGGACACCGAACTTGGCCGCTTCGTCGCCCTCAAATTCCTTCCCGACGAACTGTCGCGAGACCCGCAAGCACTGGAACGCTTCCGGCGGGAGGCGCGCGCCGCGTCCGCTCTGAATCATCCCAACATCTGCACCATCTACGAAATCGGCAAACACGGCGAGCAGTCATTCATTGCCATGGAGTTTCTTGATGGCGTGACGCTGAAGCATCTGATCGCAGGAAGGCCATTAGATAACGAAACTCTGCTCTCGCTTGCGACCGAGGTTGCCGACGGATTGGACGCCGCGCATTCCCAGGGTATCGTCCACCGTGACATCAAGCCTGCTAACATCTTTGTCACCAAACGTGGGCACGCCAAGGTGCTGGATTTCGGGCTGGCCAAGGTCGCACCCGCTCGATATTCCAGCCGGGATGCATCGGCTAACACCATGACGGCCGCCATCGATGAACCGCACCTGACCAGTCCCGGCTCAACGCTCGGCACCATCGCCTACATGTCACCGGAGCAGGCTCGAGGCAAAGAACTGGACGCCCGCAGCGATTTGTTCTCGTTCGGCGCTGTGCTCTACGAGATGGCGACAGGCACTCTCCCGTTTGGTGCCGAGAGTTCCGCGGAGATCTTCAAAGCAATCCTGGACACAATGCCAGCCCCCGCCGTACGGCTGAATCCCGCCGTTCCGGGCGAACTGGAACGCATCATCAACAAGGCTTTGGAGAAAGACCGCAACCTGCGCTATCAAAGTGCGGCGGAGGTGCGGGCCGACCTGCAACGACTGAAGCGGGATACGGACTCGGGACGGTCCGCCGCCACAATATCCGGATCTGCAGTTGCGACGCCTGCCGGATTTTCAGCAGTGGCCGGGACCAGTAGTTCCTCGGCTGTGGCATCCCAGAAAACACGCCTTGGCTGGAAAAGCTGGGCAGCAACCGGCGGCGGCCTGGCTCTTCTCGTCTTTGCAACGCTCATCTATCTTCAATCCCGCCCTCTCCCCTCGCCCAAAGTATCCGGCTACGTCCCGATCACTCACGACGGCAATCCAAAGTATCTGGTCGGGACGGACGGCGCACGGCTTTATTTCCTCGAATTCACTTCCGCCGGCCCAGTCATAGCGCAGGTTTCCGTCTCCGGTGGGGAGGTGGCGCCTGTCGCAGTTCCTGCTCCGACCATGTTTTTGCTTGCGGTTTCCCCCGACGGGGCAACCTTGCTTGTCGCAGACGAGGTGGGCCAGACAGCAACCCATGGGCCGCTTTGGGCAGTTCCTGTGCTCGGCGGGTCACCTCGCAAACTGGGAGACGCAGATGGTCAGGCCGCCGCCTGGTCTCCTGATGGCCAAAGGATTGTTTATGCCGACGGCCCCGACTTGTTCCTCGCAAACAGCGACGGCTCTGAACCCCACAAACTCTTCTCGGCGCCCGATGTAGCGCTCGAACCGGCTTGGTCGCTCGACGGTACCGTGATTCGATTCAGAGTCGGGGGGTTTTTCGGTAGTGCAGGCTCGCTTTGGCAAGTTTCGGTGAATGGGAAGGACCCTCATCCTCTGCTCCCCGCCTGGAACACTGCTCCCAACGAGTGTTGCGGCCGATGGACTCCGGATGGAAAATATTTTGTTTTCCAGTCACAAGGCAACATCTGGGAGCTGGCAGAAAAAGCGAATCTGTTCGGAAAAGCCAGCAGCCAACCCGTCCAGTTGACCTCAGGGCCGATGACCTTCTCCTGGCCTGTGCCCAGCAAGAATGGCAGGAAGCTGTTCGTGGTGGGTACATTGGCGCGCGGGGAGCTGGCTCGCTACGACGCAAAGTCCGCAGGGTTCGCTCCATTTCTTTCCGGAATTTCGGCGGACAGCGTCAGCTTCTCTAAGGATGGACAATGGGTGGCCTATGCCAGCTACCCCGAGGGCACGCTCTGGAAAAGCAAAGCGGACGGCAGCCAGCGAATTCAACTCACCTACCCGCCGCTCGCCGCCGTGCTCCCGAGCTGGTCACCCGATGGCCAGCAGGTCCTTTTCTATGGTCTTTTGCCCGGCCAAAAGTCGAAGTTGTACATGGTCTCCGCCGATGGCGGAACTCCACGCAAAATTATGCCTGAAGACCCCGAGGAGCAATACGATCCTACATGGTCGCCTGACGGAACAAAAATTGCTTTCGGCAGACCTCCGGGGGATCACAACGCGACCATCCGGATCCTCGACCTCACGACTAATCAAATTTCGACGGTGCCTGGCTCAAAGGGTCTTTATTCGAGCCGCTGGTCGCCCGATGGACGCTATCTCGTCGCCATGCCTTTCGCCTCCCGCAGCCTTATGCTTTTCGACTTTGCCACCCAAAAGTGGGCTGAGATCGCGAAAATAACCTGCGGTTTTCCCAACTGGTCGAAAAACAGCGACTATGTTTACTTCTTGCACGAGGAGAACCAGCCGTCGGTGATGCGAGTACGCATTCGCGACCGCAAGATCGAACGGGTGGCCGACCTGAAAACTTTCCGGCAAGCAGGCTTCTGGAGTGTCTGGCTCGGTATGGCTCCCGACGATTCACCCCTCCTGCTTCGCGACATCGGCACCCAGGAAATCTACGCGCTCGATTGGCAAACACAGTAACTCACACCCACCGATCAGACCTTGTCCTCGATACTCGGTCAGGCGCTCGTACTCGCTGAGGGTTTGCTTGCGCGTCTCAAAGCGTGGAAGCAAGCGAGTCAATTCCGCGATGGAGACGATTGCGTGTTTGCCAGCGGAGCTAATTGCATGGCTGGAGGCGCGGGCGGATCGCTGGTCATTGCCCAAACCAGAGCCACAATCCATCCCAAGATTGTCCATCCCAAAAACAGATTCAGCGCGGCGATAGCATTCACATTTCTCTTCTAATAGCCGGCGATGGTAGGCGGAAAGTAGATAAACAGGCCGACTGCAAGGATAATCGGGCCGGTGAAGGGATCATCGGCACTCAGCACGAGGGCGCTAACGTAGCTCATAGTCCTACCCTTTCGCTGCTGGATTGCTTAGGGGAGCCTGTCGGCCCAAGCCGGTAGGTGAGACGTAGGCTACAGCACACAATGGGGCGGTGTCCAGCATAGCCGCGGTTCGCGCGGTTCGGGCGTAAACGGTAGTTCACTGGATACCAGCACTTCGAAGCCGCCCGTGACAGGCAGCAATCGCGCGCCACCTTCAAGCTACTCCACCCGCGAAATTCTGCAGTTGAGAGAAGCCGCCAGTCGACGCGGAATGGCTGGGGCGGCAGAACAATCGACGCTGACCTTGGAGCCGGAGCATCTGACTAATCATCGGCCTGACGAATGGGAACTATACCGCTGTGGAATTTCAATCTCCCCAACTCGATGCGCGAGTCCGAGGAGTATCAGGTTGGGCTATCGGATGTGACCGTGCTTGAACTGGTCATCGTGCCCGACATCAGTCGGGGATCGGCTCGCGCCTCGCTCAAGAGTTTGCGGGTGTCTTGATCCTCACGCGTCAGCGCCGACATACCGCTACTTGGCAGCAGCGCCCCTCTTAGGTGCAACGTGATCCCCGTCTATGCGAATCTTCTTTCGGGCACGCTTCTGAGCCAAAGCCTGTTTCACTCGGCGTCTCTCGCCCGGTTTCAAATAGTAGGAGTGACGCTTTACGTCCTTAATAATGTCTTCCGTCATGACCTTGCGCTTGAACCGCCGCAGGGCGTTCTCCAACGACTCGCCTTCTTGCAATCGAACTTCTGCCATTCTCGTCACCCCAAGCCAGCTATATGAATCTGTTTCGAGCTTACTGTCTTTGTGGCACACTCAGTCGAACTTAGGCCCGATAACACCTCGTAAGAAAATAGTCCCACTCTCACTCCGAGTACCCGTCGTCGTTTTCGTCATCATCGTCATCTTTGTCGTCGTCTTCCTCTTCGTCCTCTTCCTCGTCTGGTTCTTGACGAAGGATTACATCGGCTGCTACGGAGCCATAAGCGCGGTGAGCGTCAATGTACTCTGGATTCATTCGGTGCATGGCGCCAATGGTACGCCGTATCCGTGACCACCGGGATGAAGGACTGCTGCAAGCAGTGACGCTGGGGCCCAGCGGTACAATCCAAACTAAATCAAAATCAAAGGAGAACCGCAAATGGCTCAAAAAGTTATTGATGTAGTGGGAACATCCAAAGAGAGCTTCGCGAAGGCTGCGGAAAACGCTGTGGCAGAAGCCGCAAAGACCGTTCGGGGCATGAAGTGGGCGCGGGTGGCGGAACTAGAAATGGAATTGGACGGCAAGAAGATAGTCAAATACCGGACCACAACGAAGATTTATTTCGACATTGAAAAGTAGGGATTGTTCGATGTGGTATGGAGTCCACGCAAACGAAAGCGCCCCAAACTCTTTCGAGTCACGGGACGCCAGTTGAACAGCTTTCCCCCGAAGTCTGCTCAACTGAGAGCCTATGTTCTGACCTGCCCCGTGGGAATGGTTCCTACGTGCACGTGGCGGCACTGCTGGGCTATTCCCACAGTCCCGCAACTAGAACAGCCGATCCTGAATCTGCGCAACTTCCACAGGTCGCAAGCACTCTTCGTCGTCCTTCACCACATTGTTGACCCGCGTGCTCACGCGAAAGCATCGCATCAACCGGGCATCGAACGGCTTCAGCAGACCGGCAAACAAACGAGTTCTGCCACTTGGGGGGGAGACCCCTTTCGAACCACCTCGTTAAGTCCTGTGAAATCGCCCGCGTGATTGGCACTGTGTCCGGAGTTCTGAGTCAGCGACCGCATCGGTCGAAGCAGGTCACTGGACTTCGCCGATCCATGCGCCAAATGGTTCGACCTTGAGCGTGTTGACACTCACTTGTTCTGGGGCCGCAAAAGTCGAGAGCAGTGTCTTCGCTGATTGTGCCGCAATTCCTTTCGACACCAAATCTAGTTTCACGACTTGCGCCCGGCCACTCATGTTCAGGACAACCAAAACATTCTGTCTCTTGTAGCTGCGCATATAAGACAGCACATCAGGATCACTCTGGTTCAATGGAACATAACTGCCATCCAGCAGTGCCCGGTTCGTGTGCCGCATCGCCACGAGTTGGTGATAGTAGTTGAGAATCGAATTTGGGTCTCGCTTTTCTGTTTCAACGTTGTAAGTCTTGGATCGCTCGTCAACAGGCAACCATGGCGCAGCCGTACTGAATCCCGCATTGGCACTGTTATTCCACTGCATCGGCGTGCGCTCGCCGTCGCGCCCTTTTTCCTTCGGCCAGCCCAGTTTCCCCATCGAGTCCTTGACATCCTCCGGGCGTTTGGGGTCGTTGTTCTCCATTCCGATTTCTTCGCCGTAGTACATGATGGCGGTGCCACGTAGCGTGAGATAGAGTGATGCCATGAGCTTGGCGATCTGGTCATTGTGCTGTCCGTCGCCGTAACGGTCATAAACTCGCCGGATGTCGTGATTGCCGAGGACGTACACAGGCCAGCCACCCGAGCCATCTACCCACGCGATCTGCTTACGAAAGTCGGGAGCCGAGAGCTTGTTGATGGTGGTAAACATGAAATCCATCGGCATGTTTACCTCGTCGTTGTGTTCGCCGTAGTATGCATTCAACTGGGCGATGTCGCTCGTCCAAGTTTCACCGATCAGCACGGCGTTGTACTCGTCCGCGACTTCCCTGAGTCGCTTCAACACCCCATGAAGTTCGGGCTGGTTCTTATCGTAGATTTCCTTTTCCACGGGATCGCCGAGCGCATTCTTTTCACTTCCGACTACGGGATTGTCCCGAAGCTGGTGGTCAACGAACATCACATCAACGGCATCAAGGCGAAAGCCAGCGATGCCGCGCTTGTACCACCAGCGGGTCACGTCAAACATACTGTTTTCGACC
>Ga0210399_10000741_pt1 | contig 25744 bp, 17 predicted proteins | sample IncBWC14MmetaG_FD_150865 | JGI IMG/M metagenome (GOLD analysis project Ga0210399, IMG submission 150865) | Forest soil microbial communities from Barre Woods Harvard Forest LTER site, Petersham, Massachusetts, United States - Inc-BW-C-14-M | ecosystem: Environmental > Terrestrial > Soil >... | reverse complement strand
AAGAAATGTAATTAGTAATCGGCCCAATCTCCCATTTCCGTCTAGAAATGGATGGATGGTTTCGAATTGCACGTGCACGAGCGCCGCCTTCACCAATATGGGCAAGTCTTCCTTCTCGCGATGCAGGAACTTTTCGAGCGCGCCCATGCATTCCATCATTTTCTCAGGTGGTGGCGGGACAAATGCTGCGTTCCCGGGCCGTGTGCCTCCGATCCAGTTTTGGCTTTCACGGAATTCACCCGGACGCTTCTGACTTCCGCGTCCCTTGGACAAGAGAATCTTGTGAATTTCTCGTATCAACCTCAGAGAGAGCGGAAAATCCCCCCGGAGCCGGCGAAGTCCGTGATTCATCGCTGCTACGTAATTTGATACTTCCTGAACGTCTTCCAGGGGGACACTGGGGGCTTCGGCGCTTTCGAATAGCATCAGGTCAGAAAACGAAGACTGTGTGCCCTCGATCTGCGAAGAGAGGACCGCTTCCTTCCGAACGTAGAGGTAAATGAAGAGCGAGGGATCGGGCAGAATGGACGCGAGCCCGTCCAGGCGTCCGAGTGCTTGGTTCGCCTGTTCAAGCAATGGCAAGAGCGGTTGGATGGCCAGCGGCGGGTTTGGCGGCAATGGCGGTGGGACATAGGCCCTGAAGGACTCGTCCTTGAAGGTCTTGACGACATAAGTCCCGAGTCGGCTGTTCGGTTTGGTTGGTGTCGCCATCACAAACCATCGTTTCGTTAGAAATTAGCTAACGAAACTATATAGCCTTTTCCTTTCGTTATCCAGTTAAAAGCAGGTATGCAGTAAAAAGCACGCGATCTAGCAGACCTGGTTGCGAAGGGCGCGTTGGTTCGCGAGGGGGAACGGCGTCACGCCCGCTATCGTCTCAGTGTTCCCTTGCGGCCAGTCCCACGCGTGACGCTGAACGATCGGGGCGAACTGGCGGAAAAGTAGAGGGCTACAGACGCGGATCAACTGGCTCGCTTTCTAAGGCGAGGACACCGAAGAATTCGTGGACGCGCCGAAGCGGTTCTTGGCGACCGAATCGCTCCAAGGCTTCGATGCCAAGAGCGAATTCACGGAGTGCCAAGGAACGCTTGGTGGAAACCGACCGACTGCACAGACGCTCCAAGTTCTTGGGCAACCTGCCCCAGGAAGACGGTGCTGAAATTGATTTTTTTTGCGGTGGAGAAAGATACGTCGATACGTCCGCAGTTGGTGACATGGATGATCACTTCATGTCGAGGGCCTGGCGGTCAAAGTGCTGTATTCCTGCTGAAAGAGTGGACTGGGGCGGTCACGAACACAACATCTTTGCACCGACGTCACCTCGCGCCCTTGGCCGTTTCAGTTGGTGTGCGCGATAGCGACCGCCACCGGCCACTCAACCCTGCCGAAATCAACGGCCTCCGGGCCCGGCTCGGCCGCGCACGGCAAACTGATTTCCCTGCCGCTACGCCCACCAACGGCCGCCTTCAACATCGGCACCGACACCGCCGAGGAGTCCGTCCCGAGCACCCGCTGGACTTTCACCTTCAACTGCGCAAACACCTTCTTCGGTTCCCCGGACGCATCCACGGTCTCAAACTTAAATTCCTCGCTCAAGCGGTCGAACTCCGCGAGCAGCGCCGCCTGATACGCACGGAAACTGTCGTACATGTCGTATCCCGGATACAAATCCATCCCCGATTCCCAATAGTCAAATCCTCGTGAGAACACCACGCGCGGCACCAGCTTCTCGATCCCCAGCCGCAAGTAGAACACCGCGTCCGGCTTCAATGCCACGCGAAAAATACTGCGCACCCACTCCGGATCCATCCCCCGCACCATGGCCCGCGCCATCAGCGAATACACGTAACGATCCGTCAGTACGATAAATCCCGCGCGCAACGCCGGGACGATTTCGTTTTCCAGGCGATCCACGAAATCCGTCGCATAGAACAGCGTCTGCGTCACGCGTCCCAGATTGTTCCCTTCTTTCGCGCGGCGGATTCCATCGCCCGCCAAGGGCGACCGCGTCATCCCGGTATCGAGCACCGCATGCCCCAGCTCTTCGAGCCACGGTCGGAGCAAATTGATCTGGGTGGTCCGCCCAACGCCGTCCGTCCCTTCGATCACGATCAATTTCCCGCCCAGATCCGACATTCTCACCGCAGGCAACAACTTCCCGTAAGTTTGTCTCATGGCTGGACTCTCAATTCTGTCGCATTGGCGAGATGCGAAGTCACAATCTGCCGCACGCGCGCCTGCTGAACTTCGATGGGCAACGTAGCATCGATCACCGTTAGACCAAACTCCGGGATCATTTTTTCGTATTCGTTGATAATCCGCCCCTGGAACAGTCGGAAGCTCTCCTCCGGGTCACCGCTTAGGTCCAGGTCCATTCCCGCTTCGTAAAATTTGAAGCCGTCGCGCGCATCCAGCAACCGCTCAATCGCTGTCTCCAGCGGCACCCGAAAATAAAAGGCCACCGTCGGCGGAACCGCAAAGCCATAGAGGTCGCGCACCCACTCGCGGTCCATCCCGCGCGCCACGTCCCGCGCAAAAGCAGTGTACATGTAGCGGTCGCACAGCACCGCCGCACCAGCCTTCAGCAGCGGCAGGATGCTGCGCTCCGTGCGGTCCGCGAAATCGGTGGCGTGAATCAGGGAAAAGGTCGCCGGCGTCAGAAGTTTTTTCTTCTTGCCCAGCTTGGTAGTGTCCTTCACCAGTGGCGAAGAGTTCCACTCGCTGAACACCACGCCGTAGCCCTTTGCTTCGAGCCATTTGTGTAGCAAGCTCAGCTGCGTGGATTTTCCCGACCCGTCGATTCCCTCGACTACGAACAACCGCCCGGGAAACTGATCCCGGCTTCTCTTCCACGGCTTCGAAACCGCTGGCGGAATCGGCCCGACAAATTCAAACGGCCCAATCCGCATTCCTGGAGCAATCCCCATCCGCATCCCTTCACACGAAGGCACCTGCGCCTCGTGAACCAAAATGGATTTATCGGCGAGCCGACTCCATAAAATCTGTTAAGCGGGAGTGAATGTCAGCAAAATTTGCGGAGTCGTGTATCCAACTCGCGACCGTCTAGTACTAGAACTTACCGGACAGCACAAATTTTCACCGCATGTTTCTGACTGACTTGTCCAACTTGTCCATCGGAGAACAGCCCAACGGAGCGGTGCCATTTTCGCAGTCAGTGACCACCCCTCATAACACTTCTCCTTCTGTCACTCTTTCGCAAGCGACCGTAATCGATGAAGAGCCTCGGACGGTCGCAATATCTTGACACAGACCAGGCAACCCGCTCTGCAGATTCGCTACACAGTCTTAGATGGCTCAAATAGTTTCAGAGTCTTCCTGGTGGAGGTGAGAAGCGATTTCCAGCGCGCGAAATCTCTCGCATTCTCGGTCACGAGTGTGGCTCCTGCCCGTACTGCTTCTAGCGCGATCAGAAGATCACGAAAGTGGCGGACGAAATCCATTTGCCCCAAGGCACTCCGTGCGCGTCGCAGTAGAATGCCGGCATCAATCCATGCCGCGGCGGAGGGAGACGAGAAATGACCGAGGGCTACATGCGCCCGGCAAAGTTCATCCAAGACCCGCTTCTCCCGATGGTCGTGAGTACCTGCGTAGAGTTCAGCGGCCACAACTGCGCTCAGGATCGTGCGCTGGAAGACCCGAGCATCCTCGCCTAGCCACAGATAGTTCTCTCCCCGGCTGAAGCGGATGTAAATGCCAGTATCGAACAGCAGCGGACCCGCTGGCAGAACAATCATCTCTTCTTCGTTGGAGCGCGCCCGAAGACGTCCTCCGGACCTCCGAGCCGTCGCAGGTTCTGCAGTGCCTGGAGACCCACTTCCACTGCCAAGCGCTCGTCGATTACACGTCTGACTGCCTCAGAGTTGCTGCGCGCCTGGAGGGTCTTACGAAGTCGTTGTACTTTTCCGACCTCGAGTAAGAGATTTGTTCGTGTCAAGGCTGTCCGGCTCATGGCTTCCTCTGAGTGTGTAGGTCTAACTTAAATTATACACAACAGCCAAAGGGCCTGCAATCGAGAGCATTCGCTGCGGTCAAATATCGCGTAATTTTGCTTCCAGCCAGCAAGGAAGCGCCGCAACTGACTGTACCGCATGTTTCCGACGGACTTGTCCGACTTGTCCAAATTCTTTCCTCTCCGCGTTGTCGAATGTGGCGAGCGTACGACCAGGCGAGTCACGTCTCAAACTCATTGCGGAATGGCGGTCTGCCGACGCTGCGACCGAGCAAGCACCGACCTGACGCGAGCGGCAAGCCGGCGCGGTTCGACCGGTTTTAGGATGTAATCATCGACTCCAGCTTCAAGCGCTTGTGCTTCTTTCTCGACGCTATCTTCTGACGTCAACATCAACACAGCGATACCACGCGTGGTGTCGTCAGCTCGAAGAGCTTTGACCATGGCCATACCGTCCATGCCAGGCATGTTGTAATCCGTCACAATCACATTGGGTCGGTCCCGCTTTGCGGCTGCCAACCCCAACTTTCCATCCTTGGCCAACAGCACGTCGAAGCCTTCGAGTTCCAGAAAATACTTCACCACCGAAGCGATTGTGGGGCTGTCTTCAACAACCAACACCCGCTCTTTGCTAGGAGTTTCGCCTAGATTGCCCGACTGGCGCGTCACCGGAGGAGGTGCTTCATCGGGTTCGACCTCCTTCTCCCCCGCAGCACCGGCGGGAGGACTGGGGGCTGTTGGTTTGGTCGCCTCCTCTTTGTGAGCCGATGCATCATCCGCAGCCACGACGCGAACGACATCTTCCAATGTCGTGAGGCCCTGGGCGGCTTTGAGGATGCCGTCCTCCAGCAGAGTGCGCATGCCCGCGTCTCGTGCAGCTTTGCGAATGGCGTGTTCCGAGGCCCGACGAGAGACTAGCTCGCGCACTTCGTCGTTTATGACCAGCAGCTCATGAATGGCCACGCGGCCTTTGCTCCCGGACTGCCGGCACTCTTCGCAGCCCGGCCCAGCAACCCATGTGCCAATGGCCGGGAGATGAGAGGCTCCGCCTGCTTTTTCGATCGCCTCCGCGCTAGGTGGCCGGGGAACCTTGCAGAAAGGGCAAGGGCTGCGCACCAATCGCTGAGCGAGAATGCCAATCACCGCCGAAGAAATCAGGAACGGCTCAATCCCCAGGTCCAATAGCCGCGTAATCGTCCCGGGGGCATCGTTGGTGTGCAGCGTGCTCAACAGCAGGTGGCCTGTCTGCGCGGCTTCCAAGGCAATACCAGCGGTTTCTTGATCGCGGATTTCTCCGACCATAATGATGTTGGGATCTTGCCGCAGAATGGATCTCAGCCCGGCCGCGAAGGTGACACCCGCCTTGGTATTGATTTGGACCTGGTTTACCCCGTCGAGTTGATACTCAATAGGATCCTCAACCGTGATGATGTTCTTGGTCGGGGACTTCACCCAATTGAGGGCGGTGTACAGCGTCGAGCTTTTACCGCTTCCGGTTGGCCCGGTCACCAGGATCATTCCCTGAGCGCGCGACAGCATCAGTTGAAACGCGTGCTGATTCTCGGGAGTTAACCCCAACTGCTCCATCGTTACCTGCGCGCGCTTGCTGTCCAGAAGTCGGATCACTACTTTTTCGCCGAATTGTGTGGGGAGAGTCGACACGCGAAGGTCAATTCGCTTGCCCTCGTATTTCAGCCGGCTCCGACCGTCCTGGGGGCGGCGGCGGTCCGCGATATCCATTCCGGAAATAATCTTCATCCTGGAAATGGTGGCGTCGGATTGATTCCTGGGAACCTTGATCACGTCCCGAAGCAAGCCGTCTACTCTGTACCGAACTTGGAGGTGAAATTCCTTTGGCTCCATGTGGATGTCGCTGGCGCCACTCTTCGCCGCACCGCTCAAGATCAAGTTCACCAGACGGACCACCGGGGGCATCTGGGTGTCTTTCGCCAATCTGGCCGGATCGACGACCTCAATCTCGGAATCTCCCACCGTTTCCACTTCGCCTTGGGCATCGGCGCTGCCTAGAGCGTCCAAAGATGCGGGAGCTTCTTCGGGATAGACCTGATGGATCAAGCTTTGGATCAGAGTGTAGCCGCCGACAACCGCCAGGACGCGCTTGCCGCTGCGAAATTCCGCATCTTGGATCGTTGAGTAGTCCATGGGGTCAGCAAGCACCAACCGGAGAATTTTCCCCTGGACGTTCAGAGGCACAACCGCTCGCTTGCGACAAAAATCAGAAGGGAGAAGAGCTGCTACTGCGGCCGGAACCTCCGGCAACGCCGGGCCGAGCGCCTCCAAACGCATATTCTGGGCGATGGCTTCAACCATGTTTTGCTCATCGGCCAATCCCAGAGTTGCCAAGGCCTTGCTCAATGAAATCCCGTTTTTCTCTTGGGCTTCTCGAGCGCGAGCGAGTCCGGCAGCATCGATGATTCCGGAACGTACTAATAAGTCACCGATTGCCGTTTCCTTCACCATAGACGCCATCCAAACGACCCTTCGGGACAGGAAAGACCCTTGGGGGGTCAAGGCGGGTCCTCGTCTGCCCAGCCAATACCAGTTGCAAGTGGTCAACCAACCGGCACCCTAACGCAACGCCTAACTTGTGGGAAACCAACAAGCTACAGTCCAAGGGGCGCTGCCCACGACGCTGCCCGCGGCGCCGCCCTTCCCGCTTCGGGACAAAAGCGCCACTCTGACATATCGGATGAGAACTAAAATCGAATCTTCTGGCTGGCTTCTGGGTCGTAGGTTCCCGGAACGGGTTTCTCCGGAGGCCGCCAAGCTACTCGCCGTACGGTACCCAGACGTTTTTTACCTGTACCGTGTGGTCGAGGAACCACCGGCCTTCGCCCTGTTTCACGTCGAACCAATTGATAGCGCGTCCTTCGTTGGTGAACACCTGCTTCAGATTGCCCACCGAGAGAGATTTCGCTGCCACAGCGCTGGCTTCGTCGGTAAAACACCAGACGGCGTCGACGTCGTCGTGTTCGGCGAGCGTCTTCAGCAGCTCCGTGGCGCGCCCGGTGACTAGGTTAATGACACCGTCCGGCAGATCGCTGGTCTCGAAGACCTGGTAGAGATCGCCGGTAATCAACGGGTATTTTTCCGACGGAATGGCGATAACGGTATTGCCCGACGCAATGGCCGGCATCACGAGAGAGAGGAATCCCAGCAGCGGCGCATCCGTGGGGCAAACCACGCCGACCGTGCCGATCGGTTCTTTCATCGCCAGGGCGACGTTGCGAAACGGTGGGTTATGCACAGCCCCGTCGTACTTATCGGTCCAAGCGGCGTAGGAAAAAATGCGTTCGATGCCAAGCGTAACTTCGGCATCCGCTTGCTTCTTGCCGACAACCGCGGAAAGCCGGCGGGCGATTTCTTCGCGCCGCTGCGAAAGGTTTTCCGCAACGTAATAAAGCACTTGCGCACGATTATGCGCGGGCGCTTTGCCCCAGCCTTCCGCTTTGCGCGCCGCTTCGACGGCGTTGCGAATGTCTTTGCGGTTGCCAACCGACGCTTCGCCGAGCAAACGTCCGTCCGTGCCCCGCACTTCGACGCTGTAGCCCGAATCTGGCCGCGCTTGTTTGCCGCCGATGTAGAGCTTCACGGTGCGATCGATGGGAGGAGCCGCGAAATCGACCGGCTGCTCGGGCGGCTGATCGATGGCCAGAGGTGTGGCGTGCAGCGGCGGCGCATTCTTAAACCAGACAGGCTCGAGGTATTCTAGAAGTCCCTCTCGCCCACCCTCGCGTCCGTAACCGCTCTCGCGATAGCCGCCGAACCCGCAGGCGGCGTCGAAAAGATTCGTGCAGTTGACCCAGACGACGCCGGCTTTGAGCTGCGCGGCGACGTGCAGCGAAACATTGATGCTCTCGCTCCACACACTGGCGGCCAGACCATAAACGGTGTTGTTGGCGAGCTCCACAGCTTCGCGCGGAGTGCGGAACGTCATCGCCGCGAGTACCGGGCCGAATATTTCCTGCTGCGCCACGACCGACGTTGGATGAACGTTGCTCAATAGCGTGGGCGGAAAATACAGCCCCTGCGCCGGCACAGGGATGGATGGTTGCCAGCAGGTCGCACCCTCCGCGACGCCTTGATCGACGAGCCGCTGGATGCGTTCGAGCTGCACGCGCGCGACAATCGCGCCAATGTCGACGGCTTTGTCTAGCGGCGGACCGACTCGCAGCGTATTCATGCGGTCCTGAATCTTGCCGATCAACTTGTCCGCGATGCTTTCTTGCATCAGCAGCCGCGAACCGGCGCAGCAAACTTGCCCCTGGTTAAGCCAGATGCCGTCGACCAGGCCTTCTACGGCGCTGTCCAGATCGGCGTCCTCAAAAATGATGAACGGAGATTTGCCGCCAAGTTCAAGCGAAAGCTTTTTGTGGCTCTGCGCGGTAGCCTTTCGAATGGCGCGGCCCACCTCCGTCGAACCTGTGAAAGCAATCTTGTCGACGTCGGGATGCTTCACCAGCGCTTCGCCTGTCGATCCGTCTCCGGTGACGATGTTCACGACTCCAGGAGGGAGACCCGCCTCCTGGCTGATTTGCGCGAAGGCCAGGGCCGTCAGGGGTGTAAATTCCGCGGGTTTCAGCACCACGGTATTTCCGGTGGCGAGCGCGGGGGCAATTTTCCAAGCCAGCATGAGCAAAGGAAAATTCCACGGGATGATTTGTCCCACGACGCCGCAAGCAACGTATCCGGGAAATTCCTGCTCGAGTAACTGGGCCCAACCCGCATGGTGATAAAAATGCCTCGCTACCAGCGGAATATCGATGTCGCGGCTTTCTCGAATCGGCTTGCCGTTGTCGAGTGTTTCGAGGACCGCAAGCCAGCGCGAATGTTTCTGCACCTGCCGCGCCAGCGCATAGAGATAGCGCGCACGCGCATGCGGAGTGAGAGACTGCCACGCCGGCAAAGCGGATCGCGCGGCTTTTACCGCGTTGCCGACGTCCGCTGCCGATCCTTGCGCCACCGTCGCGAGCTTTTTACCCGTGGAAGGATCCGAAGTATCAAAATAAGTTCCTTCCGTGGGCGCCTGCCACGCGCCGTTTATGAAATGTCCGAAGCACCGGGCGTGACGGTCCAGCCATGAGAACGCTTCGCGCGGATCCTCCGGCGCTGGCCCGTACTCCATGGTCATGAATTTTTCGACGATGCTCATGCGCTTCTTCTCGTTTCTTTCATCATCGAACCTGGATTCTCCCGCTTACGCGATGGGATGGCGATAATCCGCTGAGTAACGTCCTGTTGCCTGGTGTTCCAATTGCCGCTCGATGTCCGCAAGCATTCCGCTGGCGCCAAACCGGAAAAGCTCCGCCTTGAGCCACGAATCGCCGAGTTCCTCCTTCATGAGGGCCAGCCAATCGAGCGATTGCTTCGCCGTTCGAATTCCGCCCGCCGGCTTGAAGCCTACCGCCATTCCAGTTTCCTGTGCATATTCACGAATGGCGCGCGTCATGACCAAGCTGACTGGGAGCGTGGCGTTGGTCGCTTCCTTGCCAGTGGATGTCTTGATGAAGTCCGCTCCAGCCATCATGGCAACCATGCTGGCGCGGGCCACGTTGCGCAGAGTGAGCAAATCGCCTGTGCCAAGGATCACCTTCAGATGCGCTGGCCCGCAAGCGTTCTTGAACGCGGCGATTTCATCGTAAAGCTCTTGCCATTTTGCGCCGAAGACATGCGCGCGCGTGATGACCACGTCGATTTCGTCAGCGCCTGCTTCCACCGAGCGCCGAATTTCCCCGACGCGCTCCTCAAAGGGCGAAAGACCGGCTGGAAATCCCGTCGAGACGGCGGCAACATGAATGCCGCTGCCTTCGATGGCCCGCCGTGCGGTTTCGACGAAAGCGTGGTAAACGCAAACGGCAGCGACCCTGATAGGGATGCTCTCGATGCCGAGCTTCTCTACCAGCTGCTGCTGAATCGGCTGTCGGGCTTTGGCGCACAATCGGCGCACTCGCTCATCGGTATCGTCGCCGGAGAGCGTCGTCAGGTCCATGCAGGTGATGGCGCGCAGAAGCCAAGCCCCCTGCCAATCCTTCTTTACCGTTCGCCGAGTGCCGATGGTCTGTGCGCGACGCTCGACGGCGCTGGTGTTCACGCGCACTGCGTTGACCCCATCCAAGTTGAGCGGGATGCCGCGGTTGGGCTGTAGTTCACGCCCGCGATAAACGGCGAGGGCGGTATCGGAAGGCGAAATCGAGCCCTCGAGGCGATCTAGGCTGGAGAAGTGATCGATCTTCGTGCTATCGCCGAGCGTCATGGAATGTTCACCGCATACGGCAGAGTAATCAGGAAAACCTTATCTTAGCACCTTGACAAAGCCCGTCTACAGGCGCCCAACGCGATTCTGCCACTCCCTTTCGAACTCCGCCCGGTTGCAGAAGGATTTTTGCGTGCCCGCCTTGGTGGTGGAGAGAGCAGCGTAGAGATTCGCCCGCCTTAGAGCTTCCTTTTCCGCTAAACCTTCGCTCAGGAAAACCGCAAAGCTGCCGATGAAAGCATCGCCCGCGCCCGTGCTGTCTATTGCGTGGACCTTGAAAGCGGGAATGAGTTCCATGCCCTCCGATCCCGCGGCCAGTGAGCCTCGCTCCCCGAGGGTGATGACCACGCGCCGCATTCCCTGGCGCAACAGAAACTCAGCGCACTTTCTCGCTTCATCGATCGAATGAACCGGCATTCCGGCGATGGTTTCGGCTTCACTCTCATTGGGAATGAAATAGTCCGCAGCGGCAACTTCCTTGAAATCAACCGACTGAGCCGGAGCTGGATTCACGATGCAGCGAATGCCGTTGGCGCCAGCGAATTGGATGGTGTGGTAGACGGTGGGCAGCGGAATCTCAAACTGCAGGACTACGGTGTCTGCTTTGTGTAGCAGCGGAGCAGCGGCATCCACATCTGCTGGCGATAGCCTGTCGTTAGCGCCCTTTATGACGATGATGCGATTTTGGCCTGTGGGATCGACAAAGATGGGCGCGACCCCGCTGAATACGCCCTCGGTGATTCGCACATGCGTTGCGTCGATTCCCTGCGACTCCAAGTTCTTAATGGTGGCCGGGCCGAAGATATCGTTCCCGACTCTGGCCACCATGCCTACGTTCGCTCCACAGAGACGCGCCGCGACTGCCTGGTTGGCGCCTTTGCCGCCGAAGCCGAGATCGAACTTCTTGCCAAAGATAGTCTCCCCGGGCCGCGGGAACGCATCATTAAAAGTAGTGAGGTCCACGTTGGCGCTGCCCACAACCGCAATAAAGGACTGCTTGGCCATCAGTTCGCCTCTAATGATTCCGCGCGCGAATTATACAAGACCCGGCGGGTGAACAGCATGAGCTGTTGATTGCGAAGCGAATTCTTGCGCCATCCGAGGCTGGCGCGGGTGATACCGAGGAATTGGCCGGTTTGCTCTTGACAGGTGCCCTTGCCGTGAGTACAAGCAGCCACAGTCGCAAGAATGGGAATCAGCCTGCTGCCTAGCGTTCGTGGACTCAAGGGAAGAAAATGCGCCGTTTGACTAGCGAAGGAGCCACAAACTAATGTTTGTACCTCACACGTTCGGCATCGCTCTTCTAATGATATTGACCAGCGCGATCTGCTGGGGTTCCTGGGCGAACACCTATAAAGGTGTGAAGAACTACCGATTCGAATTGTTTTATTGGGATTACGCCCTCGGCATCTTCCTGATCGCGGTCGTGTTGGCCTTCACGATGGGCAATACTTCGAATAGTGCTTCGAGTTTTCTGAACAACATTCGCGCGGCGGATGGTTCGAATTTCATTTACACGCTACTCGGGGGCGCGGTTTTCAACCTGGCGAACCTTCTGCTTGTCGCTGCCATCGATATGGCTGGTTTGGCCATCGCTTTTCCGGTTTCGATCGGAATCGCCATGGTAGTCGGAGTCGTTTCGAGCTACGTCCTGCAACCGAAAGGGAATGCTGCCTTGCTCGCGGCCGGCGTGGCATGTGCTGTCACTGCCGTGATCCTTGATGGCAAGGCCTACGGAAATCTAGCTAGCGCCACTCGGTCCGTTTCCCGAAAGAGCATCATCGTGTGCATCGTCTCTGGAATCCTGATGGGCCTCTGGGCTCCCTTCGTTACTCACGCGATGACCCATGGAAACACTCTGAGTCCCTACAGTATCGGCGTCTTCTTTACGCTCGGCGCGCTGCTCTCCTGTCTTGTCTGGAACGTCTATTTCATGAAGAACCCGCTGGTGGGCGAACCCGTGAAGTTCAGCGAATTCTTTCGCGGACCTGCTTCAGGCCACATGCTCGGACTCTTGGGTGGCGTTATCTGGGGTACCGGCACGGTATTCAACCTTGTCGCCGCGAATTTCACTGGCGTGGCCATTTCCTATGCGATTGGCCAGTCGGCCCCGATGGTCGCCGCCTTTTGGGGCGTTTTCGCCTGGAGAGAGTTTCAGGGCGCCAACCGGCGAGCGAAAACGTTTCTTGGTCTCACGTTCTTTTTCTACATTCTCGCAATTCTTCTGATTGCCAAGGCCAACACCACTGGTTGATGGAGAAATATCTATCGCCGTTCGAATGAATACCGCAGAGCAATCCGGTTGAATCTACGCCGCGAAAACGTTGCGGACCATGAACCATAAATTCGCAGGCCGTTCCGCCAAGCGGCGTACGAACCATGGATACCAGTAGTCGCCGTAAGCCACGAGAACCATGGAAGTACAGCCCTCGCTGGCGAGCCGTTCCTGCTCCGCACGTTGGATGCCGTAGAGCATTTGCACTTCAAAATCTTTCTTAGTGAACCCTTCCGCAGAAGCAAAATCGGCCAGCCGCCGTATGAGCAAAACGTCGTGAGTGCCGAAAGCGGCGCGCCGGCACGAATTTGCTTTCTTGGCCCGCAGCATCTGCTTCCCAAGCTCGAAATAGCTTTCATCGACATCCTGCTTGCGAGCAAACGCAATTTCTGGCGGTTCCATGTACGCCCCTTTGACCAATCGGATCGATGGTCGCAGGGGTAGGAGATTCGCCAGGTCAGCCCTTGTCCGGTGGAGGTAAGCCTGCAGGCATATCCCCACGTTGGGATGCGCCGTCAGCGCGCGGCGATAGAGATCCAGGGTCGCATCCACATAGTTGCTCGCCTCCATGTCCACCCAGACAATGGAGCCCTTTTGCGCGCGCTCAACAATGGCGTTCAGATGTTCAAAGCAAAGTGCCGGTGAGAGGTCCAAACCAAGTTGCGTCAGTTTGACGGAAATCTCTGCTTGCAGCCCTTTTTCTCGAAGGCGCTCCAGAACTTCGCCATAGTGTCTGGCAACCTGCTGGGCCTCGTCCTGGTCCTTAATGTTTTCGCCCAAGTGGGTGAAGACTGTTCCAATTTTCTTTCCACGCAGAATCTGCGCCGCGCCCAGCGCGTCATCCAGCGTCTCGCCGGGCATGAAGCGGGATACCGTGCGTCTGACAAAGGAGTAGCGCGTCGCACGATGGCGCAACCACTGATTTTGAGATGCCGCGAGCAGCATCGATCGGATGATACTCATGTGTGCGTCGCCTCTTATTTCCAGAGCGCAAGCGCTTGCCGCTTCTTCGCGCGCACCATTCTAAACCGCATTCGAATGTGATTTGGTTCTCAATTTTTCTCCAAAGCGTGAATCGATCTCGTTAGCGCGACTGCGAGAAGGAGGAAGCCGGCAGCCCGAGCGCTTCCTTCGCAACTGCTTCGCCGGAACGCCGGACGGCCACAGCCGCGCGGCCGAGGCGAGCTTCACTTTCCCCCCGAGCTTCGGCGATGGTGCTGAGTCCGGCGCCCGGAGTGGGTTTCACCAACCCTTCTGCGTGAAGCAAGCACGCGAAGACCAGTCGCTCCGGCTGGTGTTGCCGCCGCAGAAACTGCCCGTAATTGAACCAATCGCTTCCCGCACTGACCGGGTCGGCGACAGAAGCGTCGATTGCCAGCGCCTGCTGATACGCCGCGGCTGCTGCCGCGATGTTGTTTCGTTTCTCCTCTAAGTCGGCCAGGTGAACGAGCGCAAGAGTCTCCAGCGCTTGGGCATTGGCCTTTTCGGCGAATCGGATCGCGGCGTGGTAACCCTCTAAGGCTTCATCTTGTTGCGTGCCAGCAGCTTCTGCGTCCGCAACTTTGATCACCGCCGCAATCACGCTAGCTCCCTCGGTGCGGTGTTCGTCTCGATGCGCGGCGACAATCTGCAAATAGGCGCGATAGTGCCTCGCCGCGGCCTGTGCTTCTCCGCGGGCGTCAAGCGCCTGAGCGAGATAGGTTTGTGCATTTGCCTGGCTGGGGTCGATGTCGATGGCGCGCTGCCAGCTATCGATGGCCTCCTCGCCGTGTCCCTGGCGTTGCGCCAAAAGTCCGTAATTCACCAGCGCGTCAGTGTTCCGTGGCCAGCTACCCAGCATCTTCCGGTATTGCCGATAGGCCTCGGCATCCCGTCCCGCTTCGATCAACCCTCGCGCGTACGCTTCCTGCTGCAGAAAGTTGCCCGGGCTGATCGCAGCCGCTCGTTCTAAGGCCGCCAGCGAAGCATCGCGCCTCCCCGCCAAAGTCTCGGCGCGCGCCAGGCGTATCTGCACGGCACTGTCATCGGCATTCAACGTTGCCGCGCGCTCCAGCGCCGGAAGGTTGTCAGCCTCGCTCGACCAATAAAAATGCAGTTGATCCATGGCCGCCCATGTAAGTAGCAGGGCAACGGTAGTGATGCGAATCCCTTTTGCCACCGGTGCGGAACCCGTTAGCCAGTGCGCCGCAGATTGAAACGCGCCGCTCTTTTCTGATCCCGTACTGGAAAACTTTTCCTTGGTATTGAGCAAGAATGCCGCAACACGCGAATCGCGCAGCTTCCAGAGCGCTCCGTCGAGAAGGAAGTGATGGATATTCACCAGTGCGGTAAACGTCAGGAAGCTCGCGGCAAAATCCGCATGAAAGATGCGGCTCGCGATCCATGGCCCCGGAATGAACAATGCGATTCCTCCGGCGACCAGGGTCAGCAGGTACCGCGAAAACTTCCAGCTGGTATCGCCTCGTTCCCGCGCTTCGCGAGCCTGGTAATAGCTGGTGATCCACAGATATTGCGCGGAATGTAGCACCGCCAGTAGGCCGCTGCTATAGCGCGTTTGGGGCACCTCGTGCCCGCTGAAAAATTCGATCATCGCCGGCAACAGGAACCATAGAAACTGTGTAACGGCCAGAGTCAGAGGCGCAACGATGGCCCGCAGGGTGCTGCGCCGGGCCATCGAAATCAAGGCCCATCCGCAAGCAGCAATGAAAAACAGTGCCAGCGCCGCACGCGCGGGAAGTGTGAACTTGGCGGGCAGTCCGAGCGAGAGAATCAGCGCGTCACCCGAGGCTCCGGTATGAAAACTCAGCATCAGCAGGAGAAACGACGCAAGGAACGACAGCTGAATCGCATTTCTTTCCCCGGAACTCGGCGCCAGCCCCGAACGGCGCGCGAACATCATCAGCAATCCGAAGTTTTGTCCCGTGTAGTGCCACGGGCTCCAGCAGATGTACAGCGTGAAAATCCAAGGAAGCAGCGGGTACCAGAGGTGAGCGATGACTCCGGCCAGCGCCAGCAACAAGGCGATATGCACCGTGAAGATGCGGTATTTCGCAAACTCCGTACGCGTGTGATACGCGCGGTAGACCGTAGCCATGAAATGCGGATAATTGCAGAGCAATGCCAAAAAATAAAACCCCACCGTCCATGCCCGGGAGTACGTGGTCGTCGCATAGAAAGCCAGCAAGAGTAGAGGGGCAGACCACGCGCCGCAACCGATCACGAGGTCGATCCAAGGACGATAAATCCAGGGATTCTGCGCCGAAAGTGGCGGAAGCGCAGGCTCTGGCGGCGCCGATGTAAGGGTCGACTCCATCAGATCGAAGAGTAGCGCAGACAAACGGTTCTCGTCGGAAGCCCCTGCGGCTCAAATGTGGAATTGGTTACTTGCGGACCCCCTAAGAAGCTCAGGAAACCGCGAGCACGCGGAGAAGCACACCAGCCAACAGGCCACCGAGGAGAGGCCCAACCACGGGAATCGGCGCGTAACTCCAATCCGAGCCGCCTTTGCCGGCAATTGGAAGAATCGCATGCGCGATGCGTGGGCCCAGGTCTCGTGCCGGATTGATGGCATAACCAGTCGGGCCTCCCAGAGACAGACCGATGCCCCAAACCAGGCTGCCCACGAGATAAGCGCCAAGCCCTGCCGCAGGTCCGGCTGCCGAGACGCTTTTGGAGAAAATCGCGCCAACCACGAACACAAGCACGAAGGTGGCCATGATTTCGCTCAGCAAATTCGTGGCGGCATTGCGGATCGCCGGCGCAGTACAAAAGCAACCCAGCTTCGCCGCACTGTCCGGCGTCTCCTTCCAATGCGGGAGATAATGAAGCCAGACGAGCCCCGCACCCGCGGTGGCACCCAGCATCTGTGCGGCAAGGTAGGGAACGAACTTGGCGAAATTACCGTCACGAACGGCGAAGCCAATCGTCACCGCTGGATTCAGATGGGCATCGCTGCTCCCCAATGCGATGGCCGTGAAGACCCCCGCCATCACCGCGAACGCCCATCCAGCAGTGATCACCATCCAGCCGCTGCCTTCCGCTTTCGATCGCTTTAGTAGAACGCCGGCGACAACGCCATTGCCGAGCAGGACAAGAATCATGGTGCCAAGAAATTCACCGAGAACCGGTGATGTCATAGGTGCATGCCTCCGTCAGGATTCCATCCAATCAAACGACCGAGTGACCGCTTTTTTCCAATGTTTGTAAAGTTTTTCGCGTTGCGGTTCGGCGAAATGAGGTTTCCAGGTGCGATCGACCGCCCAGTTGGCGCGCAATTCTTCCAAGCCCGAAAAGAATTTTACTGCCAGGCCCGCGGCGTAAGCTGCGCCGAGCGCGGTCGTCTCCTGAATCACCGGGCGCACCACCTCGCGGTTCAAGATATCGGCCTGAAACTGCATTAACAGCTCATTCGCCACCATGCCGCCATCCACGCGCAGGCTGGCCAGCTCGATATGGGAATCTTTCTCCATGGCCTCGACTACTTCCCGGGTTTGAAAAGCGGTGGCTTCCAGAACCGCCCGCGCGAGGTGACCCTTATTCGCGTAGCGTGTCAGGCCGGCGATGACGCCGCGCGCATTCTCCTTCCAGTACGGCGCGTACAGCCCGGAAAATGCGGGAACGAAGTAAACACCGCCATTGTCGTTAACCGTTCTCGCCAGCGGCTCCACGTCCGAGCTTTTCTCGATGATTCCGAGGTTGTCTCGGAGCCATTGCACCAGCGCTCCGGCGATGGCCACGCCTCCCTCCAGCGCATAATGCGCAGCCCCTTGGCCCAACTTGTAGGCCACCGTGGTGAGCAAGCCGAAGTTCGAGGCCACCGGCCGTTCGCCGGTGTTCATCAACAGAAAGCAGCCGGTGCCGTAGGTGTTCTTGACCTCGCCGGGACGAAAGCATGCTTGGCCCACAAGAGCTGCCTGTTGATCGCCCAGGATTCCGGTGATGGGAACACCAGAGATCGCACGGAGAGTGGCTTCGCCATAGACTTCGCTGCTCGAACGCACTTTTGGCAAGACCGAGCGAGGAATGTCAAACGCCGCGAGCAACTTTTCGTCCCAATCCAGTGTTTGCAGATTCAGGAGCTGCGTGCGGCTGGCGTTTGTCACGTCCGTGACATGCACTCCGGCTTGCGGGCCGCCGGTCAAGTTCCAAAGGAGAAAAGTATCGATATTTCCGAACAGCAGCTCGCCCGCGGCAGCTTTTCCCCGGGCGCCCGGAATATTGTCGAGCAGCCAGCGCAGCTTCAAGCTGCTGAAATAGGTACTCAGCGGCAAGCCGGTCTGCAGCCGGAAGCGGTCTTGCCCGCCTTCGCTGGCGAAGCGCGCGACATCTTCGGCAACCCGCGTGTCTTGCCAAACAATGGCATTGCCAACCGGATTGCCGGTTTTGCGCTCCCAGAGGACGGTGGTCTCCCGCTGATTGGTGATGCCGATCGCAGCCAGATCCGAAGCGCGCAAGCCGCGCTGCTCCAGCGCCTCGACAATCACTTCTTCCGTGCGGCGCAAGATTTCCAGGGGATCATGTTCCACCCAGCCCGGCTTAGGAAAGATCTGTTCGTGTTCCTTTTGCGCGACGGCAGCGATGCGCGCGGACTGGTCAAACACCATGAATCGAGTGCTGGTCGTGCCTTGATCAATTGCTCCAATGTAGTTTTTCATTGGATTGGTCCTTTTTGCCGGCGCCGCAGCATACTACCGAATGGCCACCGATAGCTTCAAGCAAAAGGCTGCCGCAGGCCTGCCTGGGAAGTTTTTCCACTCCGTCGGAGTTCATGTACTCCTTTTAAGCCCGGCATTGCATCTAACCAATTGAGGAAATCTAGAGGAGTTGTTCAAAGATGAAAAAGATAAATACAGTTCGAATCGTCCTGATCTTCGGGGCCCTTATCCTAGGAGTTGGATTTCTTGCAAACAGTGTCGTCGCCGCCGGCACCGGAACGGTAAATCTGACGGTGACCGCCGCCGGCAAAAAGAATACTAGCCCACCGCTCGTCACCAAGGAGGACGTTCTGTTGTTTGTGAACAAAGACCGTACACAGGTCGCCGATTGGAAGCACGGCGAAAAATTATACCTGGCTGTCCTGATCGACGATTCGCTGGACAGCGGCATCGCCAGCCAGTGGAATGATGTCAAGGCGTTTCTTGCCGGCCAGCCCGATAACACTTATGTATTGGTCGCTTACGCGCGCAATGGTACTGCTCTGGTGGCACAGGATTTCACCAACGACCACGAACTTGCCGCCAAGGCTTTGCGCTTGCCGCTCGGCGGCGGAAGCGCGTTCGCGAGCCCTTATCTCGCCCTCCTGGACCTGATGAAGCGCTGGCCTAGTTCAGCGGACCGGCGCTCCATACTTTTGATCTCATCCGGGATTGACTATTTTCGGGGAGGCTTTGATCCCAGGAGCCCGGATCTGGATTCCACCATCAGTCGCGCGCAAAAGCAGAACATCAATGTTTGGACCATCTATGCCCCGGACGAAGGGCACCGGGGGCGCAGTTTCTTTCTTGCTAACCGGGCACAATCGAATCTCAGCCAACTCTCGGATGAAACCGGCGCCGAATCTTTTTACCTCGGCAGCGGTGCACCCGTCACTATCAAGCCCTATCTTGATGAACTCTCCTTGCACCTTAGCAATCAATATCTCCTGACTTTCAAAGCCGGCGGCGGACCAAAAGGACGCTACACGCGCGTCAGGGTCACAACGGAGCTGCCCTACGTGGAGTTCATGTTCGCGCCACAAGTGTTTCTACCTGCGGGTAAATGAGCCGGGCTCCTAACTTGGACGAAAGCGGGAAGGCGCGGTTCATTCGATTCGCGCCTTTCCTTGAACTTTCCCCCAACCACGAGTCGAGGGAGGAACCATCCCGCGGCGCGCGTCGTCTGGAGCTTCGGAATTTCCGTCGAGACTTCCAGGGCGAAGTAGGATTTAGTCGTCTGAGCTGCTGAGGATTGCCGCCCGCGTGGAGTCGCGGATCACCAGCTCCGGATTCATGCGGTGCCGCGAAATATTCCAATCGCGCTTTTCCAGCCCGGCGTTGACGCCCTCCATAACGATATTCACTGCCAGGTCGCCCATCGCTTCCAGCGGCTGCCGCACCGTGGTCAAGGAAGGGGCCGACAGCGAGGACAGCGGCACGTCATCGAAACCCACGACTGAGCAATTCTCCGGTACTTTTACTCCCGCTTTGGTCAGCGCTCGGATCGCGCCTAGCGCCGTCAAGTCGTCGAAGGCCATCAGTGCCGTGAACTTTTTCTTTCGCCCCAGCAATTCTTCCGTGAACCGGTAGCCGCCTTCGAAGCCCGAGTTGGGGTCGAAAGAATCCGGCAAGTGCAGGACCAGCGCTGGATCGATCTCCAGTCCAGCGGAGTGCGCGAATTTCTGAATTCCTTTCCACCTTGGTGCGCTGTCGATCAGCATTTTTGGGCCGAGGATGTAGGCAATCTTGCGGTGTCCCAGTTGGTGAAGGTGTTCGAGGGCCAGCCGGCCTCCCGCTTCATTGTCCACCATCACCGAGCTCACGGCGTTTCCGGGCATCTCCCAGCCGATGGTCGCCGCGGTAATGTTTCTCTTGCTGAGGTCGGCGAGCAATTGGATGTCCACGAAAAGCCAGTTGGCCACCACAATCAATGCTTCGACGTGATGCTCGAGCAGCATTTCCAGGTACCGTTCGAACCGGTTTCTTTGGTTGTGGGCGTCGGCGAAAATCTGTACATACGATGATTGATAAAGCGCGTTTTCGATGCCTCGCAAGACCGGGGTACAAAAAGGGTCGGTAATGTCGAAAAACATGACCCCGACGCTATGGCTCCGTTTGCTGCGTAGAAAACGCGCCATCGCGTTCGGTCGGTAGCCTAGCTTTTTCGCCACTTTTTCGATGCGCTTCTTAGTGGCTGGCGCGATGTACCGCGCCAGCGGCGCATTGTTCAGCACGATCGAAACCGTCGCCGGAGAGAAGCCGCTGGACTTCGCAACATCCCTCATCGTGATGGTCTGATTTCTTCCGCTTTGCCGTTTCATCGGAATGGGCGCCTCCCGAAGCATGACCATCATCCTTCTAGAGTCGCTCACCATGCAATGGGCTCTTCTCGTGTGAAGGCCTCATTCCGGAGGCACCTCAAACGACAGTTGTTCGCGGAATCCGCGTGTCTTCCATGCTCCGAAGGCGATGCCCACGGCCATCCAGATAGCCCCAATCTTCATGGCCGGACGGCTTAGGTTGAGCCACAGCAAAAGGCAGATGATGAATCCGATTACCGGAGGTATCAGGTTCCACAGTTCTTTCTCCTTCGCGCGCCAGTAATAGCGAAGAAATGCCGCTGCGTTCACCCCCATGAACGCGATGAGCGCGCCAAAATTGAGCATGTTCAAACCAAGATCGTAGGAAAGGAGAAACGACCCTACCAGGGCAATGGCTCCGACGAATAGTACATTGTTTCTCGGTATCTGATGTTTCGGCTCCACCACACCAAAAAATGACTTAGGTAACGCATTGCTACGTCCCATCCCGAAAAGCAGCCGGGCAGCGCCGATCTGTGCTCCTAGACCTGAGCCGAAATTGGCGACAATCAGAGTGAACCCCACAACTCCGAACAGGGGCGCCCAAGTTCGAGCGGCAGCATAGACGTACGCCGTGTCTTCATTCGGAAAAGCTTGTGAGGCTGGCCAAATCAACTGCGCGATGTAAACTTCTGCGGCTGATAGAAAGCCAATGGCCACGCAGGTCAGCACCGTGGCTCTCATGATGTTTTGGCGCGGATTCTCTGCCTCTTCAGATAGCGTGGAAATGCCGTCAAAACCGATATAGGTCAGCACCGCGACCGAAGTGCACCCAAACAGCCCCCCCCAGGAAAATGTCTGCGGATCATAAAAAGGCCTTGTGTAATAGCTGGGGTCGCTCACGTGTGACTGTCCGAAGATGTATCGGATAGCGGTTACAAAGACGACGATAATGACCGCGCCCATGCCTGCAGCCATCACGCTGTTTACGCGCGCCGAAGTCTTAATCCCCTGGATGTTAAGCAGTGTAAATACGACCGCGAAGAAAATTTTCCAGCCCCACACGGAAATGCCAGGCGCGAATTCGTGCGTTTGCTCCGCGCACCAGACCGTGCAGATTAGCGGATTGAGCATATAATCCATGACCATGCTCCAGCCGGTGACAAACCCGATCCCGGGATTGATCTCCTGCGCAACGTAGGTAAATGCGGACCCCGCGCTCGGATAGGCCCGTGCCATGCGTCCATAGCTAATCCCGGTGAACAGCATGGCCACCATGGCGATGAGTATCGCGGTGACCACATGACCATGCCCACGGTTGCTGAGTACTCCAAAAGCCGACATCGGCGCTACCGGTTGAATCACGATGACGCCGTACAGAATCAGATCCCACAGCGTCAGTGTGCGCCGCAGGCGGGGCCCGGAATTCGCCGTGCTTTGGTCGCTCAAGCAAATCTCCTTTTTCGTCCGGAACCTGCGATCCCGCCCGGCGTCACTCTAACTCGCGGGCGTGCCAACTCCGCTAACCATCCCGCCCCTTTTCAGGTTCTTGTTCATTGTATTCAACCGTTTCAACACTGAAAGTGTTGCGCAATCTTGCTCACTCGCGCAACTGCTAAAGTTTCCTCCACGCCTTTGCCTGTCCCGGCAGAATTTCTCCTGCCAAATTTTGTCCTGCACTTTCGTACAGGCCGTGAAATCCACAGGACGGTATCTCTTGCTGTACTCAGCGATGAAACTGCGGCAACGAAGACGCCCCCTGGGTAGTCTAATTAAGTAGGCGCTGGGCCCGGAGAACAGACAGTTAGTCGAAGAAAACCCATGGGCAAGGCTCCTCTCACAAACGGCCGCAGCAACGCCGCCATCTTCCTGGCGCATTCCGGCGTTTTTCTTTTTGTGGTGCTCGCTGCTTCCTGGCTTCGTCGCATCACTCTTCAGCCCGACGCCATTCTCCATGGCTATTTGCAGGTTATCAGCGGTCTTCTCGCCTTTGTGTTCGCTGCCGTAACTCTGGTCCGTTTCCAGGGAACTCAGGACCGCATTTCCCTGATTCTGGGCGCCGGCTTTCTCCTTTCCGGCGCTGTCCTGACGGCGACCAGTGTGCTCTTTTTTCAATTTCTTCCGGACGCGCCTCTGCGCCTCCTGTGGGCGCCCATAGCTTGGTGGCTTGGCCGTATGGTCTTGGCCCTACTGCTGGTCATGGCGCTTCTCGTCGAGCGCTTTCTCCCTCGTTCGCGGCATCCCAGCCGCGAAATCGCCAGCGCCCTCTTGACCGCCATCGGGCTGACCTATGTGTTCGCCGCCGCGCTTCGCGGCTTGCCCCCGGAAGTCTCCCGGCATCCCAGGGCGTTCTTCCCCAATCCGGAGCAGTTGCTCCCCGGCGCCATTTTTCTCGTGAGCCTCATCTGGTACCGCCGCCGTTTGGCCTTGGAAGATTCCGCTTTCGACCGCACCATCTACGCCGCGACCTGGCTGAATGTCGCCGCCCAACTCTCTGCCGCTCAATCCGCCCGCCTGCTGGACGCTCCCTTCCTTTTCGCCCAGGCGCTGATGGTTTTGGGCTACACCGTCGCACTGGGCGGCGCACTTCTCGATAATGCGCGGCTCTTCGAACAAGTTCACCATCTCGCCGTCAGTGATCCGCTCACCGGCCTTGCCAACTACCGCCGCCTGCTCGATGTCCTCGAAAACGAGACGGAGCGTACCAATCGCACTGGCCGTCCATTTTCCGTGCTGCTTCTCGATCTCGACGGGTTGAAAAAAGTCAACGATAGCTACGGCCATCTTGTCGGCAGCCGTGCGATTTGCCGCCTGGCCGATATTCTCCGCATTCATTGCCGCGCCGTCGATACCGCCGCACGTTACGGCGGCGACGAATTCGCCCTCGTTCTGCCGGAATCAACAGTGGATGACGCGCATCGGGTCGCGAATCGTATCCGTGAAGTTCTCGCCGGCGACGGCGAACAGCCGCCGCTCTCTGCGAGTATCGGCATCTCTCTCTATCGCGGAGATGGCGAACGCATCGAAAAGCTTCTCTCGGAAGCGGACCAGGATCTTTACAGAGAAAAAGCAAAGCGGGGAAGACCCGCCGCCGCACCCAACCCCCGCCGTCGTACTCCGAAATCCTGAAACGTGGAGCGTGAACGCCGGGATCCCAGATGTAAGGCTCTAAAACTGGTGCGTTTATCCGTGGTGCCGTAGAACCTCGCCCTTCAGGGCGGCCGTGGTCACCGAATGGAATTGCCGTCGGCATCCACGACGTGCACCGTGCCCAAGTTCAGTTCGCGGATTCCGGCTTCTACCTTTGCCAGGTCACCGACGACGACCCACACCAATCGGTCCGGGTTCAGGAAAGATTTCCCCGCGGTGGTGAGATCGCTGGTGGTCAGCGCCCGCACCTTGGATGCATACGTCGAGTAGTAGTCGTCGGGCAAACCATATTCCACGACATTCTCAATGGCATCGCCGACCTCGGCCATGGTCTCGCGCGAACCCGCCAGGCGAAGGGTTCGATTGTCTTTGTCCTTATTGATTTCATCCTCGGACATGGGACGTGCGGCAAACACATCGCGCAATTCCTTGTTGATCTCCATGAGAGATTCTTTCGTCTTATCCGTCTGTACCGGCGCTCGCGCCACCCACGCGCTGTCGCCGCGAGCAAACTGAAATGCTGTGCGGGCGCCGTAAGACCAGTGCTTGTCTTCGCGCAGATTCATGTTTAAGCGCCCCCCAAACGTTCCACCCATGATGTCGTTCCAGATTCCCAGCGCAATTTCCTGCGGACTGTTGCGCGGCGGTGCAATCGTTCCGGCCAAAATATAGGACTGGGCTGCGCCTGGTTTATCAATCAAATAGACTTCGGCCTGCCGCGGCGCCGCGGCCTTCGAAATGCTCTTCTTCGGCGGATTACCTTGCTTCCAGGACGCCAAGGCCTTTTCGAGTTGCGGCTTAATTTCCGCCGGGGTGGTGTCGCCGACGATCAAAAGTGTTGTGTTATTCGGCCGGTACCAGGTGTCATGGAATTTGGCGATGGCATCGCGTGTCAATTTGGAGACGCCCGCTTCGGTCAACTCCAGTCCGTAAGGATGATCCTTGCCGTAGAGAGCCGGTGTAAAGACGCGGCCGGCCATGGCGCCGGGCGAAGTCTTCGACCGTTGAATGGCAGCAATTTGCAGCTTTTGCTGGCGCGCGAAATCTTCTTGCGGGAAGGAAGGATGGAGAAGCACGTCGGAAAACAACGCTAGAGATGGCTCCAGCTTGCTCTTTAATGAGGAGAGATACACCGTCGAGCTGTCCAGCCCGGAATCGGCCTGCAGTTGTGCCCCCAATCGCTGAATCTCATCGCTGATTTGCAGCGCGTTGTATTTGTCGGTGCCACTAGTCAGCAGCGATGACGTCATTGCCGCGATGCCCGGTGCCGCTGAACTGTCCGCGGAAGTGCCCGCATCCACAAGCATGGTGAAATTGACGAGCGGCAACTCATGACGTTCCGCCAGAATGACCTTCAAACCATTTGAAAGCGTCATGCGTTCGAACGCCGGCAGCTTCACGTTTGGCGTCGCGCCAACGTCGGGAAGCTTCGAGCGGTCCGCGCCTGCGCTGGCCGCTTTGTATTCCGGAAAGGGCGACACTTCGAGCTGATAGAGACCATCGCTGAGCCAGCGTCGCGCTGCATCGCGCAAATCCTCGGCCGTCGCTCTGCGCACGCGGTCCAGCGAAATCAGGTACTGTTCCGGATTTCCCGCGAATACCTGGCCGCGAGCAAGGATGTCGGACTTCCCCCCAAAGCCTCCGATGCGGTCGAGCCCGCGCACGAGATTCGCTTCATAAGCGGTCTTGACGCGGTCCAACTCTTCCGCTGTGGGTCCGTCCTTCAGGAACCTGTCGAGTTCTTCCCGCACATCTTTGTTGATGGGGGCGAGGGTTCCCCCAGGTTTCGCCGACACGGCAAGAAAGAACTGGCCGCCGATTTCATTCGGATTCATGCCACAGTCCGCCGATGTCGCGATTTGCTCGTCATAGACGAGGCGCTTGTAAAGCCGCGAATCCTCGCCAGCCGAAAGCACGTCGCTCACCAGGTCCAAATAGTCGGTGTCGGCCTGGCCGTATTCCGGAACATTCCACACATTGAACACTCGCGCCGCCGGCACACGGTCTTGCGCCTGCTGGCGGTGCACGCCAGTCATTTTCGCCACCCATTCCGTCTGGTGTGCCACCGGAGGACCGGCGGGG
>Ga0210399_10000740_pt1 | contig 25744 bp, 24 predicted proteins | sample IncBWC14MmetaG_FD_150865 | JGI IMG/M metagenome (GOLD analysis project Ga0210399, IMG submission 150865) | Forest soil microbial communities from Barre Woods Harvard Forest LTER site, Petersham, Massachusetts, United States - Inc-BW-C-14-M | ecosystem: Environmental > Terrestrial > Soil >... | reverse complement strand
AACCGAGCACCTGGTGCGGACGGTCAGAACAGATCCAGCTCAATCAAGTAGGCTGCGAAGCAAGAAAAGCTCCGGCCGATGCGGAACTGTTTTTTCTTGACTTCCCTTTTTATAGAACTAATCGGGGCTTAGCGGTTACGGATCGGGAACCGGATTGGTTTTGGTCTCGCACGGTTTGTGCGAGGAATGTTTGGTCAGTTTGAAAGGAGAATGAGAGTACCGAATGGTCTGGTAAAAATGACGTTTGGGACCGGCGCTTCCGAATACATCTGCATGGCCAGCAGTTGTGAATTAATCTCAATTCCTAGTCCAGCTTCAGCAGTTGAAAGGTGTCTATCGCTTTCATCGATAGGACGGCTTGCTCCAATTCATCCGCGAATCGGGCGAGGTCGTCACCTAGGTCACAGACACCATTCTGAACGTGTACTGCAAATATACGATGGGACTTCCTCCAGCCTTTCTCACGCCGCCCACCACGTTGACCAAATCATCTTCCGCCAGTTCTCCGGCGGCGGCCGCCCGGGCCGCCTTCCCAGACTCGATCACACAATTCAGGCTGCCTTGTTCTTCTGTCACGCGCACTTCCGCTCCGGTAGGCACCTCGATCCCTGCCTCTCGCAGCAACTGCGCCGGGTCGTTCAGCAACCGCTGCTTCAAGTCCGCATCCTTGCAAGCGCGTTCCGCCAACTTCGACCACTGCTGCTGGCCCTCCGCCGGACGATTAGTAACCTGCTCGTTGCTCATAGTATCTTCTCCTTTCGAATTTCCTCGGTACTCCGACGATCAACCGCAATTCCGCTGCCGCAATCTCCGCGTGGAATACGGCGCAGGGAGCTAATCCAGACCAGATTATTCGCGCCAGAAGAGCCGACTGGCAAAGATGACGTGGAAGTGCCTGCCCTATGTCGAGTTGCTTCCGTTCCTCTGCACTCCCTAGTTCAGGCTGCTTTTTCGGTTCGTCGATTGCCCGATAAATGGGCTAGCAATTCTCTGGCCGTCAGAAATGAGGGCACAACCGTGCCCTCGTTTATCACCGAAAAAGGTTGATTTGCAAGAGCTTTGTTGATTGGACGAGGAATGCGGCGAACGCACCAGTCGTCGGAAGACAGGCGCAAGTTCACTATCCAATCGGATAGCCGCTCTCCCGAATGGATAGAAGAACTCCCAGATGAAGGGAAACTGCTATCAAGTGGTTGATAAAGCGCTTACCGGACAAGTCGATTTTCAGCAAAATGCGGCGGCTCTTCGTATGCGAGAGATTCCAGCGTGGTATGTTAGCCCGCGAATCAGGAACGCTAGGATGAAGTTCAAGCGAGTGCGATGAGTCGCAGCTGCTGTTGGGAACGTGCCCGTGTCAGGGAAAGAAAATGACGTCGTAGATGCGGGCAATGTCCAGGTGCAGCGTTCCCGGAAGTTTTGACCGAACAATAACCAGAGCGAACAGCAGCTTAGCGCAGCGTTAAGTCGCCAGCGCCGAGGTGGGCGTGTAGCTTGTAACGGCCGGCGCCCGTTTTCTGGAACGAGCGGAACAAGCCATCGCGCGATTCGCCGAACGGGCCGGCGGAGATATCGCCTGCGCTGACTGAAGCGTCGACGCGGCAGTAGTCGTTGGCATCGCCGACCTCAATGTTGAGATCGCCGGCGTGGAGCTCGACGTCTTTGTCGCCAGACACGCCTTCCACAGTCAAATCGCCGAACGGCATGCGGACAAACAGTGCGGAGACTTTGGGAACTTCGACCGTAATCGAGGGGCCGTCCTTGATGGCGCCGCTGGAGACCTGCAGGTCTGCGTGGTTTCCGAAATGCTTGAAGGTGACAGTCATCTCGCGCGCTTTTTCAGCATTCTGGCCGGTGGCGCGAACCGAGATCTTGTCGCCGTCCCGGCCCACGATGCGGAATTCACCGGAGCGGAAGTCGAGGCGGATCAGCTGGCCAGACGCGAAATCGACGTCGAAAGGATGATCGTAAAGATTAGTGATGGAAAGCTTTGTTTGGGGTGCGCCAGACGGAACGAGGGAGTTCGCTGCCACCAAAACGGTAACCGACGCTAGAAGGATGGTTCCGAGTCGCATGAGCACACCTCCTTCTTGTGTCTGAAGAAACGTAACTGGCGTTCGAAATGTTTCCCGAAAAGTGGACCTCAACGGCAAAGCTTGGCGCGAGACCCCAATCACGCATATCGAAGGTCAGGCATATCGGAGATCATGCGTATCGGAGGTCGAACGGGGTGTCCGCGAACGCTAACTCGTAGTGCCGAACCTGCCGGTCGTAGCTCGCCAGGAATGCGGCGGCTTGCGGCGCGACGACGGCGGCCTCGCGATCGGGATGCGCGAAGGCGTCGATGGCCTCGAGGGAATGCCAGAAGCTGATGACCGTAATCTCGACCTCCGCGCCAGCTTCGCGCTTCAGGAGATTTGAGGCTACATAGCCCTTTTGCGCGCGTAGCTCGGGGATGACGTTGTCGGTGAAATGCCGTTCGTAGGCGGGCCAGTTCTCGGGAGTAGCGCGAGCGGACCAGAGACGAGCGATCATGTGGCCTCCTTTGATCTCGCGCTTATAGCACAGTGCGAGTTGCGCCGCTGTGCCGGCCGTGGCCTTGCTTGGGTTTCAATCCTGACGCAAAGCGGCCATCGGATCCACCTGGGTGGCACGCCGTGCGGGCACGTAACAGGCCAGCAGCGCGGAGAGCATCAAGACGGTGGCCACGACGCTGAAGGCGACGGGATCCATTGATCCGATGCCGTACCACATGCCGCGCATCAGTCTTCCGATCCCATAGGATCCCGCCAAACCAATGAGCAGACCGATCAGCCCCAGTGTCATGCCTTCCTTTAAGATCAGGCCAAGCACTTGGCCTTCCCCTGCCCCCAGCGCCATTCGCAGACCGATTTCGTGCGTTCGCTGCGCGACCGCGAACGACATGACTCCGTAAATACCGAACGCCGCCAGACACAGGGCGACGAAAGCAAAGCCGCCAAATAGGGCAGCACCAAACCGTTCTCCGCCCAGCGATTCCTCCATGAGATGGTCCATGGTCTTTACATCTGCCATCGGTAGATCCGGATCGACCGAATGCATGACCGCGGCCAGGCTTTTGTTCATGCTCTCCGGATTGCTGGCGGTTCGTACCGCCACGGAAACACCTGGCCACGGACTCTGGGCAAAGGGCACATCGATTTCCGGGAATCCGTCGCCGCGAGGCCCGCCATTGCGCACATTCTCGTAGACTCCGACGATCTGCCAGTCAATTGGCGGGCCGAGGTTTGTGACGCCAGGTATCAGTTGCTCAACGGTGATGCGCTGCGTCAACGGATCGACATTGGAGAAATACTTTTTCACGAAGGCGGAGTTCACGATAGCGACGGGCATGCCGCCGGCAGCATCGGCTTCTGTGAAGGCGCGTCCCCGCGAGATTCGGATTCCGAAAGCGTTGAAAAAACCGGGCGTCACCATGTTAAAGCCTGCGCCGGGGCGTTGCGAGCGGTCCGCGACCGGTTTGCCGACGATGTCGAAGGGCATGCCAAAACCCGTGCCCTGCACAGGAAAACCCGTCGAGACCGACGCGGCGGTGATTCCAGGAAGCGCTTGAACTCGGTCAATCAATTGTCGATAGAATGCGGTGATCTCCTCGGGACCTTTCAAACGCGCGGCGGGCATGGGCAATCCAAAGGTGAGGATGTGGTCCGTTTTGAAGCCCATGTCGACATGCGTGAGGTTCCAGAAGCTGTGGATGGCGAGGCCCGCGGCGGCCAGGAGCGTGAGCGCCAAAGCAAACTCAGCTAAGACCAATGCATGGCGAACGCGGTTCTTTCCGCCGCTGGTGCCGCCCCGCCCACCCTCCTTTAGCGTTTCATTCAGGTTCAGGCGCGCGGCTTGAAGAGCGGGTGCGCAACCGAACAAGACGCCTGCGAGCATCGTCGCGCCCAAGGTGAAAAGGAGGACGGGAATATTCAGGCGAACGTCCGCCTCCGAGGGCAGAGCGAATTGAGGAATCATGGCCATGATGATTTGGAGGAGCGCCCAAGCCAGACCGACACCGAGGGCGCCTCCGATAGCTGCTAGCGCCAAACTCTCTGTCAGGAATTGGCTGAACAATTGAACGCGCGTTGCGCCAAGAGAAGCTCGGACCGCAATCTCTTTTTGTCGCGCGGTGCCGCGGGCGAGAAGAAGATTAGCCACGTTTGCACACGCGATCAATAGAACGAAACCAACAGCGACGAGAAGCATCCACAGCGCGCGACGAACGTCGCGTTCAAGAAAGTCATTTTGTAGAGGTTCAACCGACGCGCTCCAGCCTTGGTTCGATTTCGGGTAGACCTCAGCGATGTGCTTGGTGACCGAGTCCATGTCGGCGTTCGCCTGCGCGATCGTGATGCCAGGCTTGAGGCGTGCCATTATCAATAACCAGTGGAACTCGTGATTGAGCTGCTCCGGCTTAAACGCCAGAGGAACGTAAAGCTGGCTTTGCACGCGATCGGTGGCGCCGGCGGCGAGTACGCCCACGACCGTATATTGCTGGCCGTCCATGCGGACCTGCCGCCTAAGGATGTTACGGTCGCCGCCGAAACGGTTTTGCCAGAGGCGATAGGTGAGAATGACTTCGAGGTCTTTGCCAACTTGACCTTCTTCACGAAGAAAGTCGCGGCCGAGCAGGAAGGGCTGCCCGAGAACGTGCAGGAACCCGGGGGTGCAGGGCTCGGCCTCCACTTGCTCCGGCTGGCTTGCGGTACTCAGGCTCATTTGCCTGCCGGTCCAAGCGGCCATGGACTCGAACACGGTGTTCTGGCGCTGCCAATCGAGGAAGGTACCTGCGGCGCTAACGTTGCGATTACCGTTCACCTTCGACCAGACCATGACGATGCGGTCGGGCTGGTTGTAGGGCAGCGGGGCCAGCAGGGTGGCATAAACGACGCTGAAGATGGCGGTGTTGGCGCCAATGCCGAGCGCCAGGGCGAGGACCGCGACCGATGTGAAGCCGGGGTTTTTCCACAACAGCCGCAAGCCGAATAGGAGGTCGCGCCAGCGATTTCTCATTCGTTCTCCTCATCGCCCGCGGAACTGAGCGGGCACGTCGCCATTAGACGATGGATGAAACGCCATGGTCTTGCTAAGAGACGCGATGCTTAAGAGGAAAGTTCAGCACGGAATAAAACTGTTGTGATGGGTCAGCGCCTCGTCTAGTTGCCAAGTCGATCAGGCGTTGAAGTGGTGCAGCGGCCCGTTGCCGACGCAAGTTTTATGACACGCCGCTTATCACGCTTCGGGGAGAAATTCCTACTTTGAAGACACGAGTCGATTGAGGATCCCATCCCCCTGGGTTTTCTCACAAGTGTTCATTCTAGACGCTTAAGTTCCCCTTAGAGTCTGTAACTTACAGATTTCATGGGCTATAGATTCTAGGAATTCTACAGATCCGTCACTGCGTAGCCCAGATGTATGCCAGAAAGTCCTTGGCCTCAACGCCTCCGAGTGGCTACATTCGTCGCCACAACTCGTTCCAGACTACTCTTTCACCGTCATTATCTAACAATTCGTTCTTAATAATTAAAGCCTGAGCGTCACGGGAGACGGCAATAGTCATTTCTAGTTTGCCTGTGGAGGATGTAAACGTCGCATGAGTCGTTCCGTCTTTATACAGTGTGTAAATCACATTGACGGTACCCGCGTCCGGCTCGCTCCGTACTGGATACTCTTTACCATCAACCGCGCCATCAAAAAAGGTTCTAACGCGGTTCCCGTCCGATCTCACCACATCGCTTGTCCAAGATAGTTTCTTACCTTTTACAGCGATAGTGAGATTGGCGGATTTAGGTTTCGGGGCGTCACCGAATTCCGATTTAGTTACGTCAAGCCTCCATGCGCCGCTCGCATTTCGGTGAGCCTTGGACTTCTGAGGCAACGCCGTGCCGGCGATGCTCCCTAGGAGGACCATGATCAGCGTAGCGAGTGTGTATTTGAGCGGCTTGGTCATAAATATTCTCTTTCGACTGCTACGCGCACTTTCAGGACATGCAAACTTCGTGCGCGGCCTTTGCATGCCAGGCAGGGTCTGAGATCGAACAAAAACCGTGTCAACTCTGTTTGGTGAGCTTACAGCTTCATTCTCCGTTGAAGTGTAAGTTACCAATAATGGTACGTAAATGTGATGACAACGAACACCAGCCTTCTAAGAGAAAGAAGTTTTGACAAATTGGCAAGCGGACAGTATACCCTTCAGCTAGCGCAGTCACACGAGTACGTTGCGTCGTGTCACGAACCAAAAGCCTTCCGAATGTCGCCCGTTCTGAAAACGATGGCGTGCCGCGATGCAAATTGTGCAACGAATTCGTTCTCTTGGTCTTGGCTGTCTGAGCGGCGTCATATCATCAAATAGCCGTGGGCTCAATTGTAGGAGAATCATATGTTCAAAAACTCGATTGCTCGCAGCCAAGAAGCTACGAGCGGCGAAGATCCACTCGGCTGGCGCAACGCGGTAGCTCAAGGATATTTCATACGTCAATCGGACTCGGATCGGTACCCGATTCCCACTAAACTGAATGCAACTTTGGCCGCATTTCAGATCAGCGCTGCTTTGGCCCTCCTCGGTGCAGCCTCTCATTCAAAGAGTCTCTGGGTGACCGTATTGCTTGCCGTCGCGTTCTCCTTCGTCATGCAGCTCGGCTTTTGCCTGGCGCATGAGGCGGCGCACGGCAAGCTGCACGCCAGGTCGAATGTGAATGAGGGTCTCGGGATTCTCCTGTTCACCCTGTTTCCTGGTAGCTACCACTTATTTGAAATGGCCCACCTTACTCACCACCGAAGAAATCGTTCCGACGCCGAGCTGGAAGACTATGTTCTTCCATCGGAGATCCCTTGGCTGAAGCGCGTCAGTTACTACCTGATCCTCTGTGGAATGTTCTGGATTTTAACTCCCCTGGCATTTGTCGTCCTTGCGATGACGCCAAGCACAATTCAGATTCAGGCGCGAGGAGAAGATGCCGGATCTCTTTCACGGTACCTGCAGTTTCTTAACGGCGTGAATCGCTGGCGAATTCGTCGAGACCTGTTGGCAACTGGAGCGATTTGGACAGTGGCGGCGATGTTTTTGCACTTTAGACTTTCCGCTCTTGCCGTTTGCTACGGGTTGTTCGCATTTTCCTGGGCGAGCCAACAGTACATCTATCACGTGCGTACTCCGCGCCACGCGGTGCTGGGAGCTTTTGATCTCCGTCTTTGGCGTCCGTTGGGACTCCTCTATCTGCATTTCAACTATCACTTGACCCACCATGTCGCCGCTTGGGTTCCCTGGATCTATCTCCCGAAGATCGCAGCACAGCAGCCGAACCGCGGTTTTTTGACTGCTTACATCGAACAGTGGCGTCCGCCGCAACCGCTGGAGAAAGCGTGGCCCCCGCGCTTCCAGGCCTCGGGCCCTCTGCCTTTGCTCCACGAAAGAGAGCCGTAGTTAGCAAACCGCATGAACAACAAGCCAGACGCCAACGAAGGCAGATCGGTCCCACGCCGATTCTGGCAAGCCGTTGTGGTCTGTGCTGCCATCGTGGCGCTCATTCCGTATTCGTACCGCGTGGAGCACAGCCTTCAAACTGAGGCGCATATAAAGGGTAGCGAAGCAGACCGCGTCTCCCGAGAACTTGTTGAGCAGTTCCAGTCGCCTTTGGTCCACAGTGTAGTCCTCGTAATCAGGGGAGTGCCCCAGCCGGATTCCGACGAAGGACAGCGAGCGTTAACGAGGATTGTGGCAGAAGTGCGGAAAGAGCCTGGTGTATCTGGTGTCGTGTCCTATCTCAATTGGACCGATCCGATTTTCCTGGGAAAGGACGGCGGAACGTTCATCATTATTGGGCTCGCCGAAGCCAGACCTTCGGTTGAGGCGGTTATCCCCAAGCTTAGGGAGCGAGTGGATAACCTTCGAAGTGAGACGCAGCGCAGCTATCCTGTTGCAAAGTTGGAAATAACCGGCGAGACGCCGCTCAATTTCGATTTGCGGAAAACCAGCTCGGACGAAGTGCGCGATGCCGAAAGACTGGTACTTCCGATCACGCTTTTGCTTCTGCTCGTCGCGTTTCGAAGCGTCGTGGCAAGCGTGCTCCCACTTGGCGTCGGCCTGTTGGCCATTTCGATGACTCTTGGAGCTTCTGCCCTTCTCGCTGCGCGATGGCAACTGTCAATTCTCATCCAAAACGTGGCTACCATGGTGGGACTTGGTCTCGGTATCGACTACGCGCTCTTGATGGTGAGTCAGTTCCGCGAAAATCTGGCGACAGGTCATGGTGTGTCGGATTCGGCAGACATCGCTGGCCGTCGAGCGGGGCATACCCTGCTTGTCTCTTCCGCCACGGTAGCCATTGGGTTCGCGGTGCTCCTTACGGTTCCGGTTAGCGACATACGCTCCATCGGCGTGTCGGGATTGCTCGTGACTGCAGCCAGCGTTGCGCTTGCCACCCTGCTTCTCCCGGGCGTCCTCGCGCTAATTGGCCAGCACATTGATGCTGGCCGCTTGGTGCTTCCAAGCAAGTTCAGGTGGAGCTTCTTCAACACTGGTCAGGATCGATGGAGACAATGGGGCCTCAAGGTGACGGAAAATTCCTGGACAGCCCTCCTGTTGGCCGGCGTTCCGCTGTTGCTTCTTGCATCGCAAGCCGCCCGGCTTGCGCCCGGCCTTCCCCAAGGCGACTGGCTGCCACCGAAAGCAGAATCAGTGCGAGCATTGCACTCACTCCAAGAAATGGATCGTGTGGGCATCGTCCAATCACTCCAAGTGATCTTGGAACTTCCCGGCGGAACGACCGTGCGGACCGCGGCGGGATGGGCCGCAATGGGTCGCATTTCAGATGTTCTGGCAGGCGACAGACGTACTGAGCGCGTCATCTCGCTTTCGACATTGGCGGGCAAAGGCAGCAGCCCGGCTTCTGTTTCCTTTATGACTGACGAATTGCGCAGGAGCTTTCTGCGAGGCGATCGACGCGCAACGCTCATTCAGGTCCTACCTGCATCGTCGGTCACGCCGAACGAGCAAGTTCAGTGGGTGCGAGAGATCCGAAGAATGGATGTGGGTAAGCTGGTGGGCTTGGCCGGCGCGACCGTCCGAGTCGGCGGAATTCCCGCGATAAACGCGGATTACGACGGTGTCGTTCGGGATCGTCTACCGTCCGTGATAGCGCTTGTCGTAGGAGGGGCATTCCTAGTACTGGTTGTCGGGTTCCGTTCCGTCTTCGCTGCGGTGAAGGCGGTCGCACTGAACCTGTTGTCGGTGGTGGCGGCGTTCGGCGCACTGGTTCTGGTCTTTCAGGACGGCCATGGCAGCAGGTTTTTTGGTGTGCTCGGAGGAACAGGCAGTGTCTTCCCCATTGTACCCATCTTGGTTTTCGCGATTGTGTTTGGTCTCAGCATGGACTACGAGGTCTTTCTAGTGGCGCGAGTACTCGAAGCTAGGAGGAGCGGCCTCACCGAAAACGAAGCCATCGTTGACGGGCTGGCAAGGACGGCAGGTTTAATCACCAGTGCTGCCGCGATTATGATCGTGGTTTTTGCGGCCTTCACCCTGGGCGGCTTCCTTGTGATCAAGATGCTAGGTTTCACTTTGACTGTGGCCGTTCTAATTGACGTTACCCTTGTCCGAATGGTTATCGGACCGGCATTGCTCCATCTTGCCGGGGACTGGAATTGGTGGCCCTGGGGGCTTCGTGGCGCGGTGGCCTTGCAAATGAATGGGAGGGGCCGATGAGTGGTTGCGATATCAAAACTCCGGATCGCGCCGCTCCACCGATCTCGGCCCCGGCCGTTTCACGCCAACCCGTTGAAATTCGCGAAGCCGACGAAACCGACAATCAGGCAGTGCTGGCCCTTACCCGGGTTACACCCATGGCAGGTCAAGTCTCGCTTCGAATCGACCGTGATCCAGATTTCTTCGCATTGATCCGTCTCCGTGGAGAAGGAAAAGTTTTCGTTGCGGTCCGGGGCCGTGAAGTGATTGGCTGCATTTCTACGGCGCTGCGGACGGCGTACATATCGGGCGTTCCGGAGACTATAGCCTATATCGGAGACATGAAGGTTCATCCTCAGTTTTCTGGAACTCGGGTCGCGCTCCGCCTGATCCAAGCCCTTGAGGCTTACCTGAGGTCCATCGACATCAGTTATTGCTTCAGCGTCGTGGCGGACGGCAACCACCGTGCCATGCCGCTGTTTGAAGGGCGGCTTGGCATGCCTCGATGGGCTTATCTCGGACGGTTTCTCGTATGCGAGCTGATACCATCGCCATTCAAAGAACGCTCGCGAGCGTACAGCATTGGAACCGCCGAGGCGGCTGACCTTCCAGCAATAACAATTCTGCTCGATCGCTTCCACCGTTCGCGGCAATTCGCTCCACAGTTGACCCAAGACGATCTTGCCAAGACGCTCTCTGCGGAGCGAGAGGAACCTCTTTCCCAGGTAGTTGTCGCGCGCGTTGCTGGAAAAATTGTGGCAACCCTCTGCCTCCACGACACGCGGGAGGTCAAGCGCAACGTACTTCTTGACGCTTCTCCGGCACTGCGAAGCGCACTGGCCTTGCTCCGGGTGGTCGGTGCTCCGTTCCCTGGTTTCCGTATTCCCCGCATCGGAGATTCCCTCAGAGTTCTTTACGTGCGGTTTGTCGCCTGCGACGAAGGACATCAGCAGGCACTCAAGGCGCTCGTCTCAGTGGCGCGTGCCGAGGCCTTCCGCCAACGATACACATTCCTTGTAATTGGGCTACACGAACGGGATCCCTTACGCAGCCTCGTCCGAGGAATCCCCCGGTTTACGTTTTCGTCGCTCGCATTCGCCACGACGAAGCCAGATCGTTTTGATTCAATAACTACGGGCATTCCGTTCGAAGATTATGCCCTCGTCTGATGTACGTTTAGGGAGGAAGTCTATGGAAGAAGCCAGCTTACAGAAGTCTTCCGCACCAGAAAGTTTAACGAACGAGCAGACCTCCCACGTATGGCGCGATGTCTTGGCGCAGGCTGTGACGGGAGAGCTAGTGGCGGCCTTGAACTACGAAGCGCTGGCCGGGATCTGCGCCGAGCTCGACGAGAAGGCCGAAGCGCTTGAGCACGCGGAGAGCGAAAAAGGCCATGCGTCCAGGTTCATCGCCGCTGGTCGGGATCTTGGCATTGAAGTGTCCGCCGATGTCTATGCACTCTATTGGAAACGGATGCGATCCGCTTTTATGTCTCGTGTTCGGGGCGTTGACTTCGTCGGCTGCCTACTCGTGCAGGAAGTAATGCTGGAGTCTTTTGCCGTCGCATCCTATCAGCAGATCGCGGAAGTAGCGCCGGGGAAGCTCGGCAGGACTTTCGCGGCTATCGCAACCGAAGAGGCCGAGCACATCGACCACGCGGTGGGGATGCTGCGGGATGAACGCACCCGCAACCCCGAAGTGTTTGACGCGAAAGTCTACATGCTACACGAGGAAGTCATGACGACCTTCGCCGAAATGGTGATGCGGGAAGACCAAGGCGGGCACTGCGGACTGTGCCAAGGGAGCTGTGTGAAACCAGCGCTCCCCGGCGTCGGCCTAAGTCTCGGTAATATTCGGGGCGCGTCGTTGCGACACTATCTGAAAACTCTCGATGCTATTGGATTACCGGGCGAAACAACACTTATTTGGGTGGCGCAATTACCGATTTGAAGAGGAGCTGAGCTAATGGTGTCGGCCGCTGATTTTGCGCTGATCGGCCATCTAGAGAGTTGGAGTACGGCGGTGGCGGTGCTCTCGGCGCTGCGTGGACGGCAGCCATCGATACCGCTGCGGGATCTCGAGGAGATCCTTCCGTGGCTTCCTCCGCGGACGGTATGTCGCATCACTATTGGCTCCTCGAACGGGAGTGAAGCCCGTGGCGTTTATGTTGATGCTTTTATTCCGCCTGATCGGCTTGAGGCATGCTTTCTGCGTGAGAACCTAAACCGGGTTCGTGAGGCCGCTGAGTACGCGATTCGTGAAGGGGCAAGGATTGTCACGTTGGGTGGATTCAGTTCGATTCTCTTAGAAGGGAAGCTCGACTTGGTACCTCAGCACCCGGCAACGGCCTTCACGACCGGCAACACTCTAACCGTCGCACTGATAATTCGAGGGATGGAAAGGGCCGTAGAGCTCACTGGCCGAAGTTTGCAGGATGCCAGCTTGCTAATTATTGGGGCGAGTGGTGATGTCGGTTCGGGTTGCGCCCGCTGCTTCGCACCCAGAGTGAAGAGACTGCTGCTCTGCGCGCGGAATGGAGCTCGAGTGCAGAAATTCGCGACTGAATTGATTGGCCATGGAGCCGAAATCGAAGTGGGAACCCATGTGCAACAGCTCGCGGCGAAGGCTGATTTTATAATCTGTGCAGCAAGCTTGGCTGCTCCGACGCTTTTCCCGGAGGGGCTCGCCGGAGTTCCTATCCTTTGCGATGCCGGGTATCCGAAGAACCTGCATCCAGCCTGTCGGACGGCACAGAGCGCAGTGTTCTTCGGTGGTCTCGGTCAAGTAAGAGGCGGAATTTCATATGATCCGGACTTGGGGGAAATACTCAATCCCCACCCATTTCCAAATGTTGCACATGGCTGTTTGCTCGAAGGGATGGCGCTTGCACTGGAAGGTCGTTTCGAGCCCTTTTCTCGCGGCCGAGGCCTGATCACGCCATCCCGAGTGGAGGAAATTTGGAATATCGCACAGAAGCATGGAATCGTGCTTGCCCCCTTATTTAATGCCGAAGGACCAGCAGAAGATCGAATTTCGAGTCTGTCAGCGGCAGTGCGTCCATGAAATCGGATCAAAAAGCCCAAGTCGAGCTGTCGGACTTCCTCTTCGGAATGAGCTGGGAAGATCCCATCTCGGATCGGCGTGCCCTACAGATCCAGCCTGGTGACACCCTTTTCACCATTACTTCGGGCGGTTGTAACACGCTGAGCTTTCTGCTGGAAAATCCCGGCAAGATTTTTGCGGTGGACATCAATGGTTGCCAGTCGTATCTGTTGGAATTGAAGTGCGCCGCAATACGACATTTGGAATGCGGCGATCTCTGCGCGTTTCTGGGACTCGAGCCGTCGAAAGTTCGACTTGAAGTCTTCGATTCTCTTAGCAAGTATCTCAGCAAACCGGCACTCGAATTCTGGCGGCGACGGCGCCCGATGATCCGGGCCGGTGTCGTATACCAAGGCCGGTATGAAAGGTTCCTACTTCATTTCCGCCGCTTACTCGGCCTCGTTCAGGGTACCCGCCGAATCGAGAGGTTGTTCGAGTGCCGATCGCTCGAAGAGCAGAAAGACTATTTCGATCGGGTCTGGAACACAACGCAATGGCGGATGCTCTTCCGTCTCGCGTTTAATAAGACGGTCCTGGCAAAGCGAGGACTCTCCGCCGACTACTTTCGATTCGATGACGGGTCTTCGTCTTTCGCTGAAAGTTTCTTTCACCGCTCTAGACGGGCTCTTCAGGAGATCCCGATCGCATCAAACTATTTTGTCGCGCAATACCTGCTTGGCCGGTACTTGACGCCCGATGCCGTTCCAGACTTCCTGCGAAGAGAAAATTTACCTGTGATTCGCGACAGGCTCGACCGGATCCAAATCATCACTGCTGATGCGAAAGGCTGGCTCACGGATCAGCAGACGGCTTCCATCGACGCTTTTAGTTTGTCGAACATCTGCGAGCTAATGAGCCCTGAGGATACGGCGCTCACCTTCCAGGAGGTTGCTCGAACGGCGAGGCCCGGAGCCAGGCTTTGCTTCAGGAACCTGGTGGTCCCGCGCGAAGTCCAACGAAGCCTCGCCGCAAAAATCCGGCTTCGAGAGGATTGTAGTCGCCAGCTTCTCAATGAGGATCGTTCGTTTGTGTACTCGCGAGTTCAAGCTTACGTTGTCGCAATTCAGGAAGAATCGGCACGGGGATGAAACCAGTCAAATAACTGAGTTACACGCGACGCCTTTGTTCGATTGCGGCGATAGCTTCATAGATTCGCCCGGTAATCAGCAAATCATCTGTTTCCAGAATCGCCTTAGCGTATACCGACTGCCAACCGTAAATTTCAGGGTTTGCCGTGGGACCTCATCGGGGTAGGTACTTCCACCGGACATTGGGGCCACATGTCCGGTAACCGCGTTTATTAGGCACTAAGCAACCAGACCCGCGATAGTTCCCACTTCTCCATCCTCAGGAAGCTTTCTGCGGCATACGACCGCATTCCCTTCAATCTGCGCGGTGATAAATGCCCCGTCGCCCGGAAGTGCTTGGTAGATAAATTTCACTCTTCGGCCGTCTTCAAGTGTTTTGACCCACTCTTCGCCTGGCATTTTCGCACCTCTTCAGCCAAGACCGGTGTGCGTCGCAAAGTATACGTTGTTCGGTGCGAGAAATAAGTTTACCCATCCGTAGTACGATGCCTACGGACTTGCACCCAACGATTTAAGGCGCTAGCGTAAATGAATCCGTCGTCCGAGAACATCAATCATTCGTTATATGGACGGTTATGGCAATCACAGGACGCAAAGCGAATGACTCCCCCCTACCTTCGTGGGCGAAGGCCATCCGTGATTTGCGTCTGCGTCTTAAGCTAAGTCAGTCGGCTCTTGGCGGCAGAATGGGCTTCTCGGCGATGACTATCTCCCGCTGGGAGCGCGGTGCCCAGGAGCCTCCTTCTCACGGTTACATCGGACTTGGCAATCTCTCGCGCGACGCAACCTGTTGGTTTTTCTGGGAACGCGCTGGCTTGCGCAGCGAAGACGTGCTCCGGGTGACCCCCATCCTCAAGCGAGTTACTCAAACTTTTGCACCGCACGATATTGAAATCGTGACCGCTGGGAGCGGCGCTCAGAGGGTCGAGGAAAAACTCCAGCTAGTGGCGATCCCTTTGTTGAAAGTTGCTGTCGCGGGATACGGCGAACGGAGCGATAACCTGTCACTGCTCACCGAAGCACCCGTCGAGGACATGATTGCAGCGCCAAAAAACTGGTGCCCCAATCCTTCCTTCACGAGTTGCCTCCGCGTTAGCGGGAACTCGATGGCACCGTTGATTCAGGATGGTTTTGTAGTTGCCGTCGATTCTTCCGACACTGATGTGAGCAAACTCCATGGGAAAGTCGTCATCGCCTGGCACAGAGATAAGGGCCTGACGATATCGCGTTTCCGGCGCTACGACCACACCGATGTTCTCCAGCCAGAGAACAACGAGTACGAGGCCGTTACGCTCAGCGCCGGACATTCCTGGAAGATCGTCGCCAGAGTTCTCTGGTGGATTGGGAAAGCGCCATAGCCTCGTTGTGGCATTGGGTCCGTCTAACGGCCGCTGCCTAGTACATTCCCCCCATGCCGCCACGGCTCGCGCCCGCCGTCGCCATCTGCTCTTCGTCCTTTATGTCCGCGATCAAGACTTCGGTAGTCAGCATGAGTGAGACTACAGAAGCAGCGTTCTGCAAAGCCAGGCGGGTCACCTTGGCCGGATCGATCACCCCAGCTTTGATCATATCCCCAAATTCACCGGTCTCCGCATTGAAGCCGAAGTTTTGATCCTTCGACTCGCGCACACGTCCTACGACTACCGCACCTTCGTGCCCTGCGTTCTGGGCAATCTGGCGTATTGGCTCTTCAAGGGCGCGCTTGACGATGTTCACACCGGTTGCCTCATCGCCGTATAGCTTGAGCTTTTCCAAGACTGGGATGCAGCGCAAGTACGCGCTTCCGCCCCCCGGCACGATACCCTCCTCGACAGCTGCACGGGTCGCGTGCATGGCGTCTTCGACGCGAGCCTTCTTTTCTTTCAATTCCATCTCGGTCGCGGCACCAACGTTAATTACGGCTACCCCGCCAACGAGCTTAGCCAAACGCTCCTGCAGCTTTTCTTTGTCGTAGTCCGAGGTGGCCTCTTCGATCTGCATGCGGAGCTGCTTGATGCGGCCTTCGATCTCGCTGGCGTTACCAGCACCATCGATAATTGTGGTGTTATCTTTGTCGATGATTATTTTTTTGGCGCTACCAAGATCCTCCAACGTCAGCTTCTCGAGTTTAAGTCCAAGATCCTCAGTGATCGTCTTTCCACGCGTGAGCGTGGCAATATCTTCTAGCATGGCCTTTCGGCGATCTCCAAAGCCCGGGGCTTTCACCGCCGCACACTTCAACGTTCCGCGAAGCTTGTTCACCACGAGTGTGGCTAGCGCTTCACCATCAATGTCTTCGGCGATGACGAGCAGCGGTTTGCCCGCCTTAGCCGTTTGTTCGAGTAACGGCAACAGGTCCTTCATCGAACTTATTTTCTTCTCGTGAATCAGGATAAGTGCGTCTTCGAGGATGCACTCCATCCGCTCAGGGTCGGTGACGAAGTATGACGAAAGGTAGCCACGATCAAATTGCATGCCTTCCACGACTTCAAGCGTGGTCTCCATCGTCTTTGATTCCTCGACGGTGATGACACCGTCCTTGCCAACCTTTTTCATCGCTTCGGCAATGATGCTGCCGACCTGCTTGTCGGTGTTGGCGCTGATTGTGCCCACCTGTGCGATCATGTCGCCCTTCACGTCCCGAGACAGCTTCTTGATCTCTTGCACTGCGATTTCCACAGCTTTCTCGATACCGCGCTTCAGCGCCATTGGGCTTGCACCAGCCGCCACCGTTCGAACTCCCTCGCGAAAGATCGCTTGGGCCAACACGGTCGCAGTGGTCGTACCATCACCGGCCACATCCGACGTTTTGGAGGCAACTTCGCGCACCATCTGTGCACCCATGTTTTCGAGCGGATCTTGCAACTCAATCTCTTTCGCGACGGTCACGCCGTCCTTGGTGATGATGGGCGCGCCGAACTTCTTTTCGATGACAGCATTGCGGCCCTTGGGACCAAGGGTGATCTTCACTGCATCCGCCAGAATGTTGACGCCACGGAGAATCGACTGACGTGAGTTCTCACCTGAAACGATCTGTTTTGCCATTGGACGTCACCCTCCTGGGGTGATTGAGACTTATTTCCCCACTCAGATTCTGGAAATCAATGCCTTACTTTTTGCCTGATGCTGCTCTGGCGAGGCCGTTTAGCTTCGCTAGGATTTCCTCTTCGCGCAGGATTAGATATTCCTGATCGTCGATCTTGATGTCGCTGCCGGTGTACTTCCCGAACAAAATCCTATCGCCAGGCTTTACGTCGAGAGGTACTCTCTTGCCTTTTACGATCTTGCCGGCTCCGACGGCCATCACTTCGCCCTCCTGTGGCTTTTCTTTAGCCGTATCGGGAATGATGATGCCGCCCTTGGCGGTGTCTTTCTCTGCCAGCCTTCGAACCAGCACGCGATCATGCAATGGGGTAACATTTATGGCCATTTATCGAACCTCCTTATAGTTCGTTGACAAAAGCGTCTTCAACTTCCTGTATCCACGAACTTGAGACCTACGGGCGAAAATTCTCGTCATTCCTCTGCCGCGTCACCTCAACGCCGTCCGTTTCCTTGTTCGACGTTCGGCTTCTCGCTGCGGAGCCTCTTGGTTCTCGAGTTTTGCCGAACGAGTTGAGGGCGGATTAGCCCGCCCTCTCACAGCGAAGTAACGTGTCGTCGTCCTCAGGCAGCCACAGCAGCGGCGATTTTGTGAAACGTCGAGTTAGCGACGTCATAGGTTTCGACCTGAGGAGCTCCTTCAACTACCCGGTCGAGGAACTTCCGCACCTCTGGATATGAGCCGCGGTTGTAAGCCTCAGCATTTTCCGCTGTGTCCCATAAACTGATTCCAAATGCTTCCGTGCCGCCCTGACCCACGAAAGTAATTTCGTCCTGAAACCCTTTCTGCTTTCGAAGCAGGGGAAGGATGTCCTTCTCCAGCCTCTGGGTAAACTCCGGTACGCTATTGGGCTTCAGATGCATGTAAACTCTGCGTGCAAACATGACACTCTCCTTGATTCTCGATGCTAAAGGGGCATTTCAGATTACCGCCATCAGTTAAGTCTACCCGAAGACTCCCTCAGTCCATTAACAACGATGGGTTAATTAACTTGTCGTGTCAAGTACAATATGAGATTATTTCAATGCTTAAGCTGTGTGGTTAATTGGGGGCTGCGTGGATGTTTGCCTAGTCATTAAACAGAGGCTGGAGGAGTTAGGCCTTGAGCAAAAGGACTTGGCCAGCGCCGCTGAAGTTACCGAGTCTTATATTTCCCAACTGCTGACCAGGAAGAAACTACCGCCAGCGCCTGACCGAACTGATATTTACGAGAAAATGGCGAAGTTTTTGAAGCTCCCCGCCGACAGGCTATCTAAGCTAGCCGACCTTCAGCGTATGGAAGAATTAAAGAGAAACCTGACGGACCCGCCCGCGCCGTTGTTTCGAGAGGTTCGAGAATTGGTCCTCCGGAAGTGCGCACCCGACAGAGAAAAACAGGTTCGCGCGATTTTCGAGAAACAGCCTTTTGGCGAACTCGAACGCCTCGTCACACAAAAGCTTTTGGACGTGATCAAGAAGGTCACCAAAGAAGAATTGAACAGTGACAATTGGCTCCACCGGGTGGCTCGACTCGCCGACCGAACTTATGAACAAATGCGCGTTACCCTCCTTGAATTTCTCGATGCGGATGTCTTCAACTTGTCTCCCGAAAACTGTGTTTCCTTCCTGGATCCACTGATTGAATCCTGGGACGTCGATCTAACAACTTTTGGTATGGAAATTGTTTTAAATCGGAGAGTAGCGTCGGGCCATCCTAAGAGATTTGAATTTGTTGAAAGGGGACCCGGCCGATCAGAGGTAGAGGCGGGATTCAGGGAATTTCTTAATGACAGCTCCATGAGTAGGACCGCCACACAGGAAGAAATGGAATTTCTAAAAAAGCTGAGGTTCAACGGAAAACGCCCTACCGCACTTTATTATTACCGGGAATTACAAAACCTCAGGGACCCGCTCCATTTTCGTTTGGAGAACCGTTCCGGAGGGCTGAAATGAACGTTACGGCACAATATATGTGGGTTTCACATCGAAGGCGATAGTTCGTGAATACAATTTCCTAGTGAAGGAGTCATCGACCGAGCCCCAGGAGGTTACTTTTACGATTCTAAACGAAGCATTTACGTCCCGCCGCTTGAGTTTCCAGAATGCCCCGGATATTTGCTCGCTTAAGCTCCACAGTGAGTTGGCCGATTCCGCCAACATTCCATTAAAAGCGCGTTACCGCATCAATGAAATCGAACTGGACGAGTATCGTGAGTTACACGCTTCGCGAAAGTTGCTAAAAATCTCCATCCGCGGACGACGGCGCCAAATTTCTAGCGGCATTCGCGTGCCTTTTTAGCCCGCTGCAGCCAGCCTTGTAAAGCTCTCCAACCCAAGAGTTCTGCTCAGCTCCACCAAATCGATCATGTGCTTGTCGCAGCCGCTGCCGATTGAGCGAACGACTTAACGGCCGCTGCTTCGTCGTCTATGATGTCGAAGACCGTATATAGCCTCGTAATTTGCATCAGGTCGCGGACCTTAATCGTAAGGTTGAGGAGCTTCAGTTCTCCCGCCTGCTTCCGCACCCTCGTTAAGGCACTGACCAGATGGCCCAAACCAGAGCTATCAATGTAATTGACAGCGCCAAGATTGAGCAGAATTTTGTTATGTCCATTGCTTAGCAGGTCGCAAACCAGTTCGCGTAGCGCGCCGCCCTCTTCGCCGAGCACAATCCGTCCGCTGATGTCCACAATGGTGACGCCACCTACTTGTCGAGTGCTTGTCGTCATGTTCATTGGCAACCTCCTGAGAAATGCTGTCGCTCGTGGCAACTCCGAACATACCAAAAAGCTCCATCGCCGCCTGTACAAAATGTAACAATTCGCGGCCTCTATGCGCGATCATTCGAACCTCCGGGCGTAAGGCTCCTCTCACGCCATTTGTTGAAATACATGCGTTCCTCTCTGTCATGTGGGGAGCGATAGCAATTTTCGCTTTGAAGAACCTGACGGTCGTTGTAATTAGACCCAGCGCCGCATGGCACCGATTGGCGGGATGGCTCCTTCGTTAAAACTGATGAAATATCCCTCGACTTATCGACCAACCCCTAGTTAGTCGCGTTACCGGACAAGTGCCGTCCTAGTACGGCATCCAATTTGAAGAGTGAAAGGACCTTCCGGGCAACAGCCGAGTCATTTACCTCGGGCACCACATCTGGCACTCAACCTCCCGGTTGATATAGATTTCACTCGGAGGATTCATGGACATTCTGGCAGCGATCAAGCGTGAGGAAAGAAAGCTCGAAAAGCAGTTACGTAAGCTACAAAACAAACTAACCGGAGTGCGAGCGGCTGCAAAAGCATTGGGCGGCTCTGCGGAGCGCGAAGTTGTCGGCGTGAAGAAGCGCGTGTTGTCGGCTGCGGGAAGAGCGGCGATTGTGATGGCGGCGAAGAAGCGGTGGGCGAAGGTGAGGAAGCAGGCGAAGAAGACAACAGGGTAGTCTGATTTCGGTGGTGCGTTGCAAGTGGAACGCAAGGGTTCTATTGCAACTTCGCGTACTCTGCCTTGGCTTGCTTCAGGATGGGGATGTCGGAGTCGGCGTCTTTCCAGAGCGTGAGGAAATCCTGATAGGCGGCGCGGGCTTTGGCGGTGTCGCCTTCCATCGCATAGGCTCTGCCGAGTTGGAGATGCGCGAGTGCTCCGATGGGTTCGTTGAGCACAATTCCGCGATGGTCGAGGATTTTCTGGAATTCAACCGCTGCTTCGCTGCCTTGATGAACGGCCAGATAGGCTTCTCCGCGAACGTAGACGGGATATAGAGCAAGCAGGATAACACCGTGTGGCGAACCCAGCTCGTAAGGTGCAGCGGGCTGAAGAGCCTCGACGGCCCTCGCAAAATCGTTGTGAATCAAGTCGATTTGACCGCGAGTTGTGGGGAGATAGTTAAACTGAACAATTGTATCTTCTGGGAGCCGCTTGCCCAAGTCATCGGCCAATGGCTGCGCCCGGGTTGCATCCTGGGCTGAGGCCAGCGCCAACGCCGCTTGATACTGCACATCCCGTCCGGTTGAAAGCCCCAACGCTGCGGCTGCTTGTTGTCGTGCTTCTCCGGTGGTGCCAAAGAGGCCTTCCCGCAGAGCCACATTTGCTTCGTAGGTCGCTGCTTCTTCTTTTTCTTCCGCCCGCTCCGCCGAAGCTACTGCCCGACGGGAAAGTTTCCGAGCGGCTTGGAGCTGCCCGGAATAAGCCGCCGTATCAGCCTCATAAACTAGAAGAACGTCCTCTACTCCTGGCTTGCCTTCAGCCCAGGCCGCTTCCTGTGCCATCCTCGGCGCATCATTTCGCAGGAAGGCTAGTTGGTACATCAAAATATGCAGAGTAGGGGAATCGAACTTTTTAGCCTGCGCCTCTTCGGCTATAGCTCGAGCGTCCTCTAAACGATTGAGGTTGAGGTATGAGCCAGCAAGGCGTGCATAACCATCGCTATTCGCGTTGAGGCGCAGGGTTTCACGAGCTTCCTCGAGGGCTTTGTCGTATTGGCCGAAGCTACGGTAGACAGCAGACAAGTTGAGTCTCGCTACATATTCTCGCGGGTAGGTCTGTGCCCACAGTTCATACACGCGACGGGCCTTCTCCAAGTTTCCAGGCACAATCTGATAATAGTGAGACTCGATGTAGAATCTCTCTGGCTCGCTCGCCCGTTCCCGCAGCTCATAGGCCTTCCTCATGTTCTCGGCCCCCGTAGTGGTCTCGCCGAGATTTCTATAGCTCATCCCGAGTCTTGCATGCGCCATAGCGAAATTCGGGTCGAGGCGGATTGCCCGCTGCAACAGCGGCGGGGCATCGGCCCAGTCGTCTCTCGCCATCATCCCCCGTCCTAAGCTGTAGGCCTGAAGGGCTTCAAGCGAAGGCGTCGTAGCCTGTTCAAGCGGCGTGTCGAAGCGCTTGACTGTGCTAAGCGTCTCACCAAGCTTAGCGCGCAGCTTCGCGGTCGAATCACCCAGCGCGCTCAGGACTCGCTCTTTGCCGTCCGCCGTTGCCTGCTCTTCAGCCAAAACGTCTCCCGTGCGGCAGTTGACGGCCTGGAGGCCGAGGACATATTGGTTTCCGAGGTTTGCAATCGAGCCGTCAATCACGGCAACACTCTGGGTCCGTCGGCACAGGTCTCGAGCAATCTCAGGTGTGAGTTGGGAGTCTGCTGGCTGGCCCATCAGGCGCAGTGTTTGCTGGACATGCTGTTCCGACACGAGGCTCAAGAATGGCGACTGCTCCAGTTGAACCGATAATCCCTGTCGCAGCGTGCCGTCAAACACCGTGTCGCCGGTCGTATTCGTAAAGTCAGCGAGGACGATGGTGTCCTTGTCCGTCAGCGCGTGCGCCTTGCGGGAGAAAAACAACAACCCGCCCACGGCCAGTCCGATGACCGCAATTGTTGCGCCAGCGACCGCCGCCCATCGAATGGATTTCCGGGCGAACTTCGACTCGACCTGCGCTGTCGCGGCGGCTGAGCGGGTCGTATCCGAATCTCGCCTCAGCCGCTGCAAATCCGTGCGAATCTCGGCAGCGGACTGGTAGCGCAACCTTCGGTCTTTCTCCACCGCCTTCGTGATGGTCTCTTCGAGCTTGGGAGGAATGTCAGGATTCAGTCGCACCGGCGCAACTGGCCTGCGATTCAGTATCGCTTCCGCAATCACGCCTGAGGTCTCGCCACGGAAGGGCAGAACGCCGGTCACCATCTCGTAGAGCACCACGCCAAATGAAAACAAATCCGTGCGTGCATCTAGCTCTTCGCCCCGTACTTGTTCGGGTGACATGTACGAGATGGTGCCAATCGCCGTGCCCGGTCGAGTAAGCTGTTCTAACTCGCTGACTGTGGGCATCGCTGAAAGATTCACGGCACCGCCGGCGGGCACCAGCTTCGCTAGACCAAAATCCAATACCTTGGCGTGACCGCGCTCGGTCACGAATATGTTGGCAGGCTTGATGTCGCGGTGGACGACTCCTTTGCCGTGCGCGGCGTCTAGTGCGTCTGCAATTTCTATCCCCAATTCAAGCACTGCCGCAATCGAAAATGGTCCGTCAGAAATGCGGTCCTTCAACATTTCGCCGCTGAGATACTCCATCGCTATGAAGGGCTGACCGTTGTGTTCGCCGATTTCATGAATGGTGCAAATGTTGGGATGGTTCAGGGCGGAGGCAGCCTGTGCCTCACGGTCGAAGCGGGTCAGAGCTTGTGAGTCTGGCGCGAACTCGTCAGGAAGGAACTTCAAGGCAACGAAGCGGTGGAGCTTGGTGTCCTCGGCCTTGTAGACCACACCCATGCCGCCGCCGCCGAGCTTTTCGAGGATGCGGTAGTGCGAAACGGTTTGGCCAATCATGGTGAGAGGACGCCTGTGTGGTGCGATGTTAGAGGCGAGGTAGAGGTTGAGTCAACATATGGTGGCTAGACTCTGCTTAGATATCAAGCCAACGTCGTTCAGGCGACGGCTGTGCTGTTTTTCAAGAACCTGTTCATATACGGCAGTGCTGTAGTAGTCGGTAATTCCTAACGCTCGGATTGGCGGGTCAGACTTTTCGATCCGTGAGAGAAATTCTTCCCATGGATCTGAACCTTTATATTGGTCATTTAAAATAGTGCCTGGCGCATGGATATGCGGGTCCCAGCGGTTCCAAAGAGATCCGCGAATGTTTACAGCATCCATCAAGCGATACCAGACTACCCGGCTGATTGATCATATCGATGAGAAGAATGACTTCCGCTGGCGAGCCGGGACTTCCTTCAAAGGCTTGATAAGAGAGAACCTTAACTGGCTGACCGTTGTCCAACAAGTTGAAGTCGTTGACCTGGAGACCTGATACGGACTTTCCTGACGGGCCGGTCACCACGACATCGAGGTTGATTAGGCCTTTCCCTGATTCCTGCATGAGCGAGCGAGGTACAGACTCTTGGGAGCGACTCGCGCAAATAAGAGCTGGCAAGCAAAAGGTCAGCAGGACAATTCGTTGCGCTGCACTGAAACCGATCACTTGGAGTGGCCTCAAAATCCAAGTAGGAAGTATGTACAATAGGCGATCCCAACCGAAGGAAGCAACTGTATCAGTGTTCAGGCTGGTCGAAAGTGCTCACATTGATCTGGATGATGCTCGTCGACCGACGCGATTCTCCCTAAACAATCAGGTTGTGCCTGGTAATCGGAAAAGTGAAGTCCTAGTACGGCACTGTCCGATCTAGCTGCCTCCACACTCAATCGCACGAACCGTCGTCAACAAATTGCCCGCTTGCTGCCATTGATCTGAGCGAGCGGCCGCAGGCAATGAGGCGCTGATTCAGGCCGTCATTCTGCAGCGCGTCTGGCGAGATGTAAGTCATGTTGGCGCGCATGTTGACGTACCTATCGGCGAGTTTTGTCATATTCTGAAATGCTTTGTTCAAAAGCTGAGAGGCACTGTGATCGGAAGGTGTGACAGCAGCGACTTCGGCCAAGCGAAGATTCGTGGTGGCTTGCGCTCGATACGGAGCAAGCAGACCCGCCGATAGAGGGATTCCATTTTGGATGGCGGAGTCGAGCGCGGCGTGCCATTCACGCAGAGTGGACATCTGCTCGATTCCAGCGTTTAGAAATTGCTTTGAAAATCCTTGGTTTGATGATGCCGCTTGCGTCTGCGCGGCAGGTGCTGGGGCCGCAGGCGCTGTTGTTGGAGATGGAGCGCGATTAGCGGAACTGGCGGGGAGACTGAGAGCTACCATGACACCAGAAGAACTGACCGAACCATTGAGAGCATTTGCCAGAGCTTCTAGGCCAACATAGGGATGGTCACCTACGAAAATGACGGGTACTCCTGTGGACTCCCCGTTAATGATGAGTGTGCGTTGATCAGCTGCTCTCAGCGAGACTACGACCGCGAGAATGATGAGAAGCAGGGCTACGTTCGTCGAGGGATTGGAAAGTCTTTTGTGCACGACGGGTCTCCTGCGATGGAGATATGAATCTCTTCACCGGCTACGCTGCTATCTATTGACACTACCACTACTCAAAGGGTCCAGGTAACGCGCTTACCCGATCACGCAAGGAGCATCAGTCACTCAAGATGAAATGCACCGCCGCTCCATTCTTCGGGAGCGACATCGGTGATGGTCTCCGTAAAGTCCCAGCGGTGGCCATAAAAGTCCTGAGCGTTGTATTGGCGCTCACCATAGGGTTGGTCTTGGGGTTCCGTCAGGATGATGGCACCGTTCTGTCGCGCTCGCTCGCAGTGCCCCTTAGCATCTTCGATGCGGACCTGAACGATGTGCGAGTTGTTGGGTATCACGTTGCCTTCGGCGATGGTGAAGCAGCCATCACCGGCTTTCATCTGGACGCGGTGATTGGCGATGCGGAGACGGATGGTGAAGCCAAAGGCCTTTGACAGCCAATCTGCTGCTGCGCCGGGGTCGGGATAAATGAGTACAGGAATCACGACACAGGGTGGCACGGATCGGTTGGATCGCATCTGGACACTTTACCACTCAGCATTTCAGAGTCCGCTCCCGTCCCCGTGCCGCAAGCGCAAATTGGATCATGGAATGCTTAGTGACATAGATAAAAAAAGTTTCTCGGCTGCTACACCGTTCAAACAAGCCGCGTAGTCGGCACGGTGATGGTTAGCGCGTGTCTTCAAATGGAGAAGCCTAGTTCCCTCCAGTCCAGTTGATGTTGGAACGAACTACACCGTGGTAAGCCGAAAGACTAACAGTCGCCAGGTGCGGGGGCAAATGGTAGCGGCATCAGTAGCCAGGTGGAACCGCCTGGTGAAATCCACAAGGCCGCAGATAGTCCTGGATCGCAATCCCTGGGCAAGCTGAAATTTAAT
>Ga0210399_10000737_pt1 | contig 25801 bp, 28 predicted proteins | sample IncBWC14MmetaG_FD_150865 | JGI IMG/M metagenome (GOLD analysis project Ga0210399, IMG submission 150865) | Forest soil microbial communities from Barre Woods Harvard Forest LTER site, Petersham, Massachusetts, United States - Inc-BW-C-14-M | ecosystem: Environmental > Terrestrial > Soil >... | reverse complement strand
TCGCGCACATCACGCCGCCGATTAAGCTTACGCGTAAGACTCTGGCTACGATTGTCACGCAAACCAAAAACAGGCAAGCGGCGCTGGACAACCCACAAGAATTCGCATTGCAGGCTGCTCGTATCGTTCGGGAAAAGGCCGTCCAGCAGCTCGTGGACGGCATTCAGTACATGAAGGACGGCACCTGGTACGACATGAGCGAGTGGGTGGAAGAAGAAGAAACCGTTTCCGAGCGATTAATTGCTGTGGATAATTCCATCTACGACCACATTGTCGTGCAGTCCGAGACGGAAAAGAAGTTTGTCGAAAAATTGAAGAAGATGAAGAATGTGCGCCTGTTTATAAAGCTGCCGAATTGGTTCAAGGTAGGGACGCCTGTTGGCCAATACAATCCTGACTGGGGACTGGTGATGGAAGAAGTTTTCGGGGAAGACGGCCCTTTGCTTTACCTGATCAGGGAGACAAAGAGCACAACAGACCCCGATGGTCTGCGGGGCACTGAAAATCAGAAAGTGCATTGCGGGGAGCGTCACTTTGTCGGGGCGCTGGGAGTCAATTATCGCGTGATTACATCCGCGGACGATCTGCCGTGATGGAGCCGTCTCAAGCGAGCTGCAGCTGAGCACCAAATGTTGCATTCGCTGCAACCAAGGTGTCGTCAGCTTTCCAGGGCGTAACCCATCATATGATCAACCGCGACAAGAACCCCGCACCATTCACTTGCGGAGGTTTCCAGCCAACCACCGGAGTCGCCTTGCACAGGCACGGTGGCGAAGGCCGCGGTCACGCGCGGTTTGACGATACCGCTAGGGGACGGGGGACGTACCTCAAACAGGTTCTTGAAACAGACGTTACTCTTGCCCGGACAATATGTCATCACGTGCCCGCCCACCTCAAACGGGGCGTTGGTTAAGCCGGCGCGCAGGACGATGCCCTGGTGAGATGCGATCTCCGCAGCTACACTGCTCACGGCGTTGGTGACGGCGATACCGTTGCTGTCTGTGAGCGTCACTATGCGAATCTTGCTTCGGCCCGAATGGAGGAGAGGTTGTCGAAGATGCCGAAGCGTTCGTGGGAAGGGGCGCACGCATGAGCGAACTCCTGACAATCGAAGAAGTCGCCACGATACTCAACGTCTCTCCTGACACGGTGACCCGGCGGTTCGCCAAGGTCAAAGGCGTCATCGACCTCGGGAGTCCTGAGACGCCGAAGCGTCGTCGATATCGCGTGCTCCGGATTCCGAAATCGGTCGTCGAGAAATATCTGCTCGCACGGAACAGCGGGCTTGTCGTAGAAGTCACGGCACCGAGCAGACCCCAAAAGGCGTCGAGACAGAAAGTGTTGAAGACCCTACCGAGCGAGGATGAACTTGCTCGTCAACTCGCAACGATTGCGAAGCAACGTGGATCCGATGCCCAGAAGACGCTCGACAAGATTGCCGAGCGAGCACGGCTCTTGAAGTTCGTGCCAGAAGACAGATGGGCCGAAATCGTGTGGCTCGATGAGGAAGACGAGGCGTAGCAAGTCATTGACACAAGTGAATATTGAAAGCCCCTTTTAGTATGGCAGCGAAGATGACAGCAGCCACCAGAATGAACACTTTAACGGGCACTTTCTTGAAAACTTCCTTGAGGAATCCAGTTCGCTGTTGATCGGTCGTGCCTGGGCCGTCCGGCCAGAATTCACGGCAGAATTTCAGGACGCCCTCTTGAAACCAGTCGATGAATAATAAAAACCCGACAACTCCGACGACTACTACTAGGAACACTCCGAGGATGTCAAGCCAAGGTCTCGCTACCCACCACGTAGTCTCACTCATACTGTGGGCGAGACATTCCGTCATCTCAAGCGCCCCCTCCGCAAGAACGCAGGAGCCAACCAAAAGCCCGAAAAAGGCGAGATAGATAAGCGATAACAAGAACCAACCCAAAGCTCGACGAAGCATGGGGAAGGTTATCACTTCCCCACGCCCTGACTGTTCGCTAAACCTTCCACGGTCGAGCGGGCCCGACCATAGAAATTTGCGGAATCTTCCCTTCTCGATGCTCTGCTCTTTCAAACCCGTGAAATTTCAACTGAGAAAATTGGTCGTTGACGCACTCCGGCGAGAGCCAGAGCACAATCGCTTTCACTGCGTCCTTGCCGTGATTCTCCCAGGCGACGAAGAGAATGCGATTTATTTCTCGTGGCTCAACCTCAGACATGTAATAGGGAGATTCTAGTTCTCCCGTGCCGTGGCTACGGTCACTTCGGGGAAGCCGCCTGCGACGCTTCAAACTTTGCACAGTAATCTTTGTCGAAGACTCCCTTCGCACACATTTCTTCGGTCTTCGCTTTCTTGTCGGCGTCAGCCTTCGCCTTCGCTTCAGGAGTTCCTGCACAAAAATTGAACGTTGCGTCTTTCGCACACAATTCCTTTTGCGCTGGAGTCAGATGAACGACGCCACTCTCAAGGTCGGCTTGATCCTGCTTCAACTTCTCCAACTCCGCCTTTGCTTCTTGGAGACGGGCGTCGCTCACTAGTCCCGCAGTCTCCTTGAACTTTTTCTCAGTGCAATTTCCGATACTGAGAGTTCCCTGAATCGCCGCCTGGTGGGCGGCTGTGTAGCAAGCGGCGTACATCATCGACGGATCACCGAAGATAAAAAGTTCTGCGGCTGCCTTCGTTCGTTGGAGCAAACGGAAAAACTGTTTGTCTGTCGCCGAGGTGATGTTGATCTGGATGTGGTCTTCCATTACCTGGAGGACTTCCCCGTAGTGATTGACATCGCTCTTGTCGTCCGGGTCGGTCATCGGCGAAGGGTATTCGTTCTCCCGCCCGCTGGCGATGAACTGCTTGGTGGTCTCAAGATAGAGAAGCCCTGTTTCCTGCATGTAGTGCGAGATTCGTTTTGGACTGGTCGGAGTCGAGTTCTGGGCAAAGACCGTTGCGGACAACATCAAACCACAGATCAGAACCGTGAATCTCATCGTCGCTCCTATTGATAGTAGGTCAACGCAGCATCAACGAGAATGCTTCTCTGGGTAAGCAGCGAGAACCTGTTGTTGAAGACGACGTAATATGTCCCTGCGTCGGCGGGCAGATTGACGTTGAGAGTTCCAACCGTGACTTTGCCGCTGCTGTAGAGTGCTTTCGCTGCATGCCTGTTTTGCCAATTGACATAGTCATCCGCCGAAAACACGTAAACTTCTACGTCATTCGTGAATCCGCCGCTCGCTGTGAAATTCCCACGCAGATTGACGCTGGTCGCTCCCGAGGGGACATCGAGTTTGAAATAGCCGAAGTTGAGCGCATTGAGGTGCAAGTCGGGATTCTTGAAGGTCAGCGTGCGTTGCTGCTTGACGAGTCTGTCAATCGGATTCACTGCCGGGTTGGGATTCGACCGTTGATTCGCGTTGTAACCGTAAATCAACAACAAGAGGAGCAGGACTCCCACAATCACGAAGGGTGAGCGCACCAGAGGTTTCGATTTTTGCGGGGTCTCTGGGCTTCGCGGAGTCTCAGGTATTCGTGCAGGTGCAACCGCTGCTCCGGCTCCGGCGGATGTCGCGCCGCTCGATGTCGCGGGGGCGGCTAGTCCTTGTCCACACTTGCGGCAGAACTGCGAATCATCAGCGTGCTCACTACCGCACTTAGGGCAAAACATGACACCTATCCTCAATCGCAACGGTAGTGGGGACTTGATAGAGAGTCAACAGACTGTTGAGGTTATCGCAGACGAAGGTAACACTGGGCCACTGGCCGCAACCGCTTGCCTGCGTACGAGGCCAGTGACCCACCGAACTCATCGAGAGAAGAGCCCCGGTTCTTCACTTGACTACCCGAAAGAATGAATTGTCGTCCTCGTCGGCATAGAGAGCACCGAGGTTGTGGACGAGGGTGAAAACCTCGACATCTTTCAAGGGTTGCTGGTGCATGTTCTTCGCAAATTTATCTAAGGTTTCACCCTGTGTGGCACAGCGTCCTGACCTGCTTAACGTACTCGTCAACGTCACCGTGTTGGACGGAAAGTCAAGGACAAGTTGCTGTGTTTCACAATTCATCATCTCCCATGCTGCACTACGTTCGGCGATGACCTTCATCTTTTCCCACGCGACGATGTCGAAGTCGTTAATAGCAACGGCAGGCTGGCCGTGAAAGATAATTGCGGAAGCCATCTGGCAGACACCGACTGTTGAGTCAGAGACCTGTGGGATAGAAGTCCGTATGCATTCAATCTCAACGTCGGCGTTGTTGATGAGACCATCAGGCGTCCACGTTCCCTTTGCGGAGACATAGCCCTGTGAAGCCATCGAAGTGGCCAATTGAGGCAGTTTGCAAATCGGATTGGTCGAGTTCACATCGCATTTTGTCTGGGATGTCGCCGGAAGGCTGGTTATGAGCAGCGCAACCCCAACGAGAATCATCTTCCTCACCGGTGCTTCGGTTCGTTTAGGCATGTTGCGTCTGATGTTCACGGATGTCGATGCGTCGCTGCTTCTTAAGTTCTTCGCTCGTGAGTATCTTTTCGACCTCTTGAATCGGCGTGACAATCGCAATGCCCGTATTCAATTTTTCAATATCGTTAGTCCCAAAATCAACAAAGGTCTCCTTCTCTGCCAAGTCCCAGTGAGCACGAATTAGCCCGACAAGAAGCATTTGATGAGTCATTGCGTGGAACCCCCTCGGTGCGGGATGCATTTCTGCACCGCGCTTTTTCAGTGCCATGAACACTGGTGACCCGCTGAGACCCGAAATCGACCGGGCTTCGATCAGGAAGGCCCGATAGTCCTTTCCCGTGCCCTCGTCTTGGAGCGGCTCATCGATCATTGATGCAATCATTCCACTGCGGATGATTGGGAAGTTCCTTTTCCTTCCGTGAACCTCCCTGAATAGGCCGATTACGAATACCTCATCCCCCAATCCGATGCCTTCTTTCTTCACTATGTCGTCGGACAGGAACAGTGTCAAAGGCAAAACTTGAATTTCTGCCGTCGCGTCATCATCCATTGGATAGACCGCGACATCAGCATCCTCGGAGAGAATCCATCGCGAAGACGAATGGTGAGGTAGCGGTACGAACTTCGCATCCGCACGTTTTTGATTGATTCGGAAAAACAAATTGTTGTATTTATCGAACGCTCTGGTTACGCAATGTTTCGCGGTGACGAGATAAGCCCACTGTAGGTCTGGACAATCCGCCTCCTGAACAGCCACAAAGAACCCAGTGCCACCGTACAACCGTCTTCCCTTTTCCTCAACACCGAGGAAGCACACAGTCTCGGTCATATTAGGTGGAATCCGCATCTTTCTAGCGCCTCGACGACAACGAGTATACGACAGACTGTGCGGGACGGATCGATAGAGATAAACCGTCAATCGCGACCTTGGGGACTTGACAGGTTGAGGATGGTTCGGTATGCTTACACCATACGAGGGAGATTGATGACACCAAAACCAGAGAGTGGGATGGTTCGGCAAAGCCTGTGGCTCAACCCAGAGACGCTCGATGCGTTGAAACGTATCGGGGCCAAGAGTGACAGGCCCGTCGGCTGGCTTCTTCGCAAGGCGGCTGAAGAGTTCGTCGAGAGGCAGGGGAAGGCCAGATGACGAAAACCACGACGAGGGCTCTGGGATTGGTCATTTTACTGTTGGGTGCCCTGCTGGGAATCTCGGCGTCAGCAGGCACGCCCACCTCAAACAATAAACTCTATGTCGGAACGACGGGCGACTTCGGTCGTCAATGTCATGGCAATCGGTTTGAACGAGGCTTTGTCATGGGATACGTCGCTGCAGTCTACGCCGAACTCCCCGACATCACGGACACTGGCAAGAGAACTCAGCAGGAAATCACTAACGCCGTCTGTGGTTAAGAACAAGCCGCAAGGTCATTTCCCGCTTCCGTAGAGTGTTGTCAATTCGACGTGGATGCCTTTGTTGCGCGGTGTTGCCGACATTTCCGGGTGCTTTGCGACGTAAAGCAAAGCCGAAGTCCTGCAAGACGGCGGCATAAGCCCATCACCCTTAGACTTCTGGCGGAGCGCGAGTTTTGCATTCCGCCATTTTCTTTTTAGTCTCAAGTCACGTTTCCACCAGCATAAACATTGGCTAGAACGACCTTTGTTGTGGGTGTAGAATCCGTTTTCTAGGTAGGACCTACCGCAATGGGCTGCTATACTCTCCGCGTTTGAGAAGAAGGAGCGCATCAGACGCCAGTTGTGTTGCGGCGCTTCCTGAGCGCCCTCGGGCTTGAGGGGGTGAAACTGCCATCCGCGGTTTGAAGGCTCCGACTGCGGATGGCGGCTTTCAATTGAAAAAGCAATGAGACACTGATTCCGTCAAACGGGACTCAGAATGGCTGCCAGCAGCGGCATCGCTACGTCAGGTGTGGGAATGGAAACCAGCGCACGCGGCCGTTTTGGAGCCGACACGGTTAATCAAATCAGGCTAACGATATTCCACTTACCGCAAGGCAGATTGGGATGCCGAACAGCAGCACTAACTAGACTAAGCTTCCCAGCCAAACGTATGAGAACCGCTGCCGCTGTTCTCACGCTGCCTCAATGCGAGCACGAGTTCTTGCCGCCTGGCACCACACCTTGAGTGCATTGTGAATCCCCCAGAAAACCCAAAAATGTAGTCCACCGGCGTGTCCGGACACCGAAACTGATTCGCTAGTGAAACGGGCACGAGAGCATAAGTTCTCACGTCGTAATACAATTCCTCGAACCGGCGCAAGGATTGCGCTGGAAGTCTCCTTTTTGGGACCCTTACTTGAAACCGAGGAATACTATGCCCGAACGAATCGAGATTGTACTTGAAGGTCTGACAAATTTAGACCATCGAGAGCTGGTAAGAACGCTCGGCGTGGAAAATGTTCAAAATGCGGGAACTAGCGCCGATTCTCACGGAGCACTGCGAGACGTTTCAGCCGCACAGGCGATTGTTACCGTAACTATCGCAAGCCTTCCACTTTTTGCAATGTATCTGGCGAGTCCGCGCCGTCACAACCGCGTTCGAAAGACCGTTACTGTAGTGCGCGACGGAGCGACGACGACCGAGACCTTGGAATTGGATTCATCCGTCAATGACGGCCTAACAGACAAAGTCATTAATGCGATCGAGAAACTGTTTAAGAAAAAGTGACTTTCGGATGTTTATCAGATGAATGGCTTGTTAGATGACCGTCGGTTCCAATCGCTTGCCTCCGAGGGCAGTTCGGTCGAGCCCGTGTCAAATCTGATGACATTGGGAGACCTGCAGAAACAAGATCTGATCAATTGGTTTCTTAACCGACAGCTCCCTTTCGAGCTTCTCGGTGTCTTCCTGCACGAACTCACCCACCACTGGTGTTTCCACAGTATCGTCGGCACGTCCTTGACCTTGCTCCGATTGCAAATTGAGGAGGCCATCGTGAGCCAACGGTGCGCAACAGAAATAGGCTTCGCGGTTCTCACACGGAACGCGGTGCGATTCGACGCGGCAATCGCTGTCTTGCGTCCACTGGCTGAGGGATTGGCTCTCTTCGCTGAACACAATGCCGAATTAGGTGAATCTCCAGCACTCTCGCTACCAAGTCATTGGGGATTGCAGCTCTTCTTGGATCGAGGCCAGCCAATCAAGAGTGCACAGGTTATCGACTATTTCAAAATGTTTTGCTGGGAGTATCGAGTGTCTGCACTCGCGATCGGCCGCAAGGGGAATCTCTTGACCCAGCCTCTTCGAACGAATGTCGGCGGGTATTTGCCAGGATATCTGACAGTTCGAAATCTTTACAGAATGGCCCTTGCCCGAACCAACCGCTTCCGCGACACTGATCTTTTCTTGAACTATCTGAGAGATCTTGTCTTCGGCGACTCACAGCTGGCCTTCTTATTACAGGACTCTTCACTTGGAGGAATGGATGCGGTTAACGCCATAGCAGAGCAGCTAGCGGGACGATTCTCCCTTCTCAACTCTGCCGACCTAGACGAGAGGGTAAAGAGCTTCGAAGAAATAGCTTCCAAGGGCGATCTCCGGCACCCGGAGGCCGGAGTACCGCCGCATGAATGGTCAATTTTCAATTCTGCGAACAAAACCGAGAGCGCGCTTGACCTGCTACGAGTCAAGATGCGTGACCTGACGGCCTTTCGCGACTATCATCAGAGTTCAGAATGGGAGCTGCGCATCACGGCGTATGCAACTCTTCTGCAGCGGGGCCTCGTCAGACTCGGCTACATTGATGTGAGAGTAGTGGTCAACGAGCACGGCCGGGTGGTTGCTTACGATGGAGAGAACCCAATTATTGCCGGGAATGCATTGTCCCAAGCCCAATTGGGCGAAGGTCCTGGCCAGCTGGTCTTCTACTTGATCCAAGATGTAGGAGTGCCCATGCTCTTGTGTCTGCGAGACGGGAAACTGGTTGCGCACTTTGAATCTCCAGGATCGAACATGTCTAAAGACAAGGTTTCGGCGATCGTCTCTGCCGCAACATTTGGATTGATTCGCTACGAAGCCTCCAAAGTGTTAGAGACGATGTTGCAGTCATTATTGAACCAGAATGATGAATTTCAAGAGGCTATGGCTCATGCGGAGGAGATCACAGAAGGGGTTTATTGGCACAAAGCGCTACTCTTTGTAATTCCTGACCAGAAGAGAGAGGAAGCCTACCTAGCGATGGAGGAGACAGGATTCCTGGGATTGCTGGGTGATGACGAGGAACTCGTGTATGCCCTGGCCGCTCTGAGCCTTGCAGCGGCCGGGCATGCCAGACCGGATCATCTTGAAACTGTCTTCTCAAAACTGAACGTCAATTTTGAATTGTGTCTTACGAAACTGAAAGAAGTTCAAACCGCTTGTGGCTTTCCTTTGTTCGAATTGATCGATCTGCCGCCGGGGCCCGGTGGCCCGGCCCTGCAATTCCTGCATAGTTTTGTCTAGAAATTGTCTCAAAATCCCGGTGACCAGCCTCGTAAGACTCAACCAGCCAGAACTGGGTCCTCAAGTTGCGGCGTAGCTCAGTGTGTGTTCTTGACATTCTGAAACCTTGGGCCTAAGATCGTCGGCAATTCGGCGATCGGAAGAAGGAAGCTTTTCGCAAAGCTTCTTATCCGAGGGGGCTTCTACTCGCCGACTTCCCTAAGTGAAGACGATCGTTTCCTGGCGTGAGGTTGACGCGTCAGTGGCAGAAGTGTATTGCAAACTGCCGATGACGAGACTGCGCTCAAGCGAAGGATGAAGTTCGGTTTCTTGGTTTCTTGAGCACCCCGCATGTCAGTTCGGGAGAGGGCAATACATGGGTAACCCGATAGCATTGCCACTGCCGTTTCAAGAACAGACCTACTGGTGCTGGGCTGCAGTGTCTAAGGGTGTGGCCGATTGGTATTTCCAAGGCAGCAGCCAATATCGCCAGTGTTCGATTGCGACTTCCGTCTTGAATGTTGGAGACTGCTGCAACGGCGCTCCCTGCAATAAGATCTACGATCTCGACAAAGCTCTGGCCGCAGTAGGGCATTACTCGGGCCTGACGCAATACTACAGTAGCCAGGGTCCATTTGATATGGCACAACAATCAATTCAAGCAGAAATCGATGCTGGTCGGCCCATTGGCGCCAAAATCACTTGGCGAGACGGGTCCGGACACTTTGTTGTTGTATGTGGGTATAGCTTTTCTGATGCCAACAACTCCACATTATATGTAGCCGACCCTGAATGCTCATCCCCCCCATGTCCCGGTGTCCCTCAGATGATGTCGGTCGACTTTTATGTATTTTTCTCCAATTACAACGGTCAAGGCGGCTGCACGGCACTTTATTTAACAAAGTGATTGATTCGTGGTGAAACGATGTCGACGGTCTTTGCGAAACCACCGGCTAAATCGAGAAAAGCGCTTCAGAGAGGTCTGGCCCGTCATCGGGCAACCTTTGACGCCAAATTGAGGGGTAGTCAACAGCTGGCGGGCGAAGACGTCTTTCTTCTTCCTCACGCTGTTTATTTTGCTCAACTCGGTCACGTCAGGGCTGGAGTCGGATTGCAATATGCGCGACCAGCGGCTTGGCGCTATTTCGTGAAATCATCCGTTGATGAAACTTTGGCTTTGGCGGAAATCAATATCGAACGCAAAGGGACGCACCGATTCTCATCGTTGCACATAATAGCGCACGGTCGCGATCACTATGAACTGTTAAAGTCAATCGCGCAGCAAGCCAATGATCGCGGAACGTATGCGTTCAGGTTGTTGCGAATTCCAAGCATTTACGTACTTGCAGTCTGGTTGAGAAGTGAGCGTCGTGGCTACGACGTCATTGTGCCGCTGGTCCCGAATCACCATTTTCTTATCAACCAGCATTTTTATCCGCGTCGAGAATTCGAGGAACGAATACAAAGTGAGGCTAAAGAACGTGCTGAGAGTAGTCTTGGTTCAAATTGATTCGTAAACCGAAAAAGCTCTGAGACGGAGATGCCATGTCAATCCGCAAGTCCCTGTGTTTGCTGGTCGCTCTGACGGTCGGAACGGCCGGAGTTCGCTACGGAAACGCGCAAGCTATGAAGCAGAATCCAAACATCACGATCGACCAGGTTGTGCGGACTTACCCGGCCAATTCTTCGGACGTTTCGGGCTCCGATTTCGACGCGTTCCGGCGAACCCTTGGCAATCGCATTGAATGCGCGGATGACAAGTCGATATTCGGTCATTTGAAACAAGTGCTGGAATCGAAAGGAATCTTCCCCCTGACCGCTACGTTTAGTGACAGCCATACAGCGTATTTGCTGAATATCGCCGAGTGGCAGCCAAGTCTCTTAGGGACATATCAGATTACGGAAGACGACTGGATCGCATATAGGCGTGTTAGACACAATGGCAGTTGCACTCTCGTCACGACTGGCTCTAAAAAGAACACCACGAATGATCCACTGCTTTACGGAATCAACAATGTCATCTTTGTGGGTATCAATCACTTTAGAGGATCGCCCGATCTAAACAGCATTTCGCTGGGTTACGATATCTCGACGACTCCAGACACGCCTCAAAATGTTCAAGATCTGGGAGCGCTGCTTTATGCCCTACTGGGAGCAACGCTGCCTACGAGTACAGCCCCCACGGGTGGTGGGGGCGCTGCAAATGCCCCCGATGTACTTATAGCTCTGGCGCAACTCGCGAACCCTCCGCGACTGCCCTTCTTCGTCAACGTGACTCTTTCTGCGACAATGTCTTCCCTGGGAGGGCTACCAGACGCGCAAGTCGGCATACCATATTCAGCTACCGTAACCGCGACAGGCGGCAATGGCGTCTATACCTTTGTAGTAAGCTCTGGGAGTCTTCCCGCTGGGCTGGTCTTAGATCCGCAATCGGGCACAATATCGGGTACTCCTAGCGTTGGGGTGCCTTCCCAACCATTTACCCTTCTCGCGGAAGACAACTCGGGTGCGGGCAATCGCCAAATAATTCAAAGCAAAATCACAGTCTGGCCGTCCTTGGTTCTTGATCTTACCTCTGTTTCCGTCAGCGGAGAGCTGAGCGACGGAATTGTGGGGCTGCCATATCACTCTTCCATAACCGCAACTAAAGGGATCGCTCCGTACACCTACTCTCTCACGGATGCCTCGAAAGCGCTCTTTGATGGTCTTACGCTCGACTCGTCAACCGGAGTCATTTCTGGACTGCCGAAGAAAACAACTGTAGCCAATGCTGCTGTCTCTTTCATAGTCACAGAGTCGTCAGTCCCTCCACAGAGCAGAACCACGAAACCAATTCGTTTCAATGTAGGTCCTCGGCAAGCAGATTCCACTCCTCTGCCGGAGAAGGCTCTTGCGGCTGATCTTTCCCCATCGGGGCAGCTATCGGCCGGTGCGGTGGGTGTCCCGTACATTTCTGCGATAGTCGCTAAAGGAGGGAAACCGCCGTATACGTACTCTTTGGCCGCGGGGTCGAGTCTGCCTCTTGGGCTCGCCCTCAATCTTTCGACGGGGGTCATTTCCGGAGTTCCACTACAGGTGACCTCATCCCCCGTTCAGATCTCCTTCACAGCGTCGGACTCCACCGCAAGTAGTGGCGGCACTCCAAGTCCCATTACGCTAACGGTTCAGGCACCGACTATGATTAACAGCTCATTGCGTGTGGCTCCCGTAGCTGTGACAGCCAAACTGGGTGTTGCGCCAGATGATAAGCCATACGCGACAAAGGTCAAATCAAGTGCGGCAACCGTCGACACTAGATACTCCTGCTCTGAGTGTGGTTACTATGGTTTTTCTATTACCGACGATGGGGTGCTTACAGGCAGTGCGAAGCAGAGTGGGATCATGAGTGTCATCGCTAGGACAAACGGCGACGAGAAGGCACTGCCGATCATGGTAGATACTAGCATTCCTGCTGCGCCCGCGCTCCCCCCAGCTCCACCTCCATCGCTGGTAATAACGCCAACGCCCCTAAACCTATTGTCGGGCTCGATCTTTGGCGCGGTCACGGGCGTTCCTTACCTTCTTCGAATTGGACCAGGCACCTATCAGTACAGCTGCCCAGCCTGTCAGGGCGGAGCCTTGGATACGCTAAACATATCCGCGTCAGGCGAGATGTCGGGGCAACCTGCAACCCAGGCTACCTTTTGGGGTACGATATCTGCCAACAGCGGTGGAACCACTTTTGCTGTGCCGGTCAAACTAGTGGTGATGCCCCCGGGGCTCGCGTTGTCGCTGGCCGCCGGCGGCGCTCCACAGCAAAACCAAGGTAATGCGCAAGGGCCTGCGAATCAAAGCAGTATGCAACCGGGGGGCGCAAATGGACCTTCGCAGAAAGGTCCCAAGAGTCAATCACAGCAGGGCGGAAACCAAAATGGCGGTGGACCCGCTAATCAGGGCAACAACACACAGAACAGTACGAGCAATGCATCTCAGGCTGTAAAATGTGCATTTTCGGTCGGCAACCCCTGTACCTTCAGTCGGACGGTACGGAGTGATGACCGCGAGTTCATTGATTTCAGCATGGGTGTCGTCGTGCCGGGCCCAAAGGAACGCGTTTTCACAAGCCCTTCTTCTTCGTCGATAACGACCCATACTGACGTTTACGCTTTACTGGACCTATATCCATTTTTCCTTGTGAGCCCAAAGAATGGCCTTCCGCCGCATTTTGTGGTTGGCTTGCCAGTGACGAGCCAGGTATTTCATCGACCGATTTTTGGGGTTTCTGAGAATATTAGCTCGTGGACCGGACTTGAGAGGCTTGGCTTCCCACAAATGAGCCTGTTCGGCGGGGTGGTTTATATGAAGCAACAGCTTTTGACATCGACCGGAACACTCGCATCTGACCGGGCAACCAAGGCCGTATTCGGCGTCGAGGTGTCGGTTAGCTCGCTCGTTAGCAAGATAGGGTCAGCGACAAAGGGAGCTAGCAGTAAAAGTGGTTCTGGCAAATAGTTGGTCGTTGAGGAAAACGGTCGATTCGGGATGCTCTCTGAGGGACATTTGGCTGTGTGGCGCCGTCTCGCCGTACAAGACCTAGGAACCAAGAGCTGGTTGGAAGTTGGAGAGTATGGAAGGATTCGAGAGTATGGAAGGATCTGAAAGTATGGAAGAATTCGATCTCCCAATGTTGGATCGCAAGACGCTACTGCGCGAAGCATTTGCCCCGATGATCACACGTCAGAGGTCTGGGATTCTGGTGGTCTCTCAATATCATGAACCACAGCTGGTCACCTTTGGCGCGGTCGACAAAGCATTGGGCCTTGGCCACCAATTCTTGGAGGAAGTTGAATCAGAACCCGTGATTTCGCTATTGGGCCACGAACCGGCAAAGGCCGTAAATATACTACACTTGCGAGGCGCTAAATACGGGGTTCTGCTACATTCGGGTGCGACCGCTCGCGTTCTATCGATAAGCGAGCGATTAGCGGGCATCTATCTTTCACCACCTCCTGGTAGCGTTTGTAGGAATCCGGTAGATCCCCATTTTTATCCCCCGAACCAGCGGGATTTAAGCAGGCCGCACGACTGCATCCTGTGCACATTTTATCTTCCGTGACATTCTGTTTAGGCTGAACGACCATGCTAAGTACTCTGCTTAACAGTCTCGCGACGTTCTTCTCCAAATTCTTCCTCGTCGCCAGCTTCCTGCCGGTTCTCGCTTTCGGTTTTTTCAATGCGGTAATGGCATTCCTCTTGTTCGAGAGATTTCATGACTGGGTTGGCGACGAGATTTTCTTGCACAGCAGCACAACACGGTCTCTGTTTATCACAACATCGTTGACAATCGGATTGCTGGCCGCCGCCTACGTACTGTCGGCATTAACAAATTATCTCCGAGGGATATTAGAGGGGAAGTGGCCGGACGGAATCAGGAAATGGTTTGTTGCCGGCCAAGTGAAGCGGTTGCAGATCATGCAAGGCCGTTTAGCGGCGGCTAACAGGGTCCGGCAAGAGCTGAGCAGCCATTCCAGTGTCTGGATTGCACGTCTGAAAAACGCGAGAGCGATCGGTGAGCAAGCAAATGGTAATAATTTCTCTGCGAATGACCCTGCAGTCAGACAAATGCGAGCAATGCGGGGTGCCCAAAGGAAAAATCAGCTGGTCGACCCTGAGGATCTTAGCAACGCTGTGAACAGTCTGGAACGCGCTCTTCAGGAAAACAGAGCAAGCTTGCGAGGAACGAAATCACAACGGCTCCTTGGAGATACCCAGCAGGAACTCGTCATTATGATACAGTTCACCGCCGAACACGCATCAAACGAACATATCCGACTTCATAACGAGCTTACGTCGCGCTTCGGTTTGCAGCAAATTGCGCCGACCACAATGGGCAATATCGCCAATACGATCCAGACCTATGCAATTCGGCGCTACAACTGCAATCTTGATCTATTCTGGTCTGAGCTGCAGCGGATCGTCCAGAAAGACGATAAGGCATATACAGCCCTACAAGAATCTAAAGCCCAGCTAGATTTTTTGATTTCCTGTGTTTGGCTCACGCTTGTGTGGTCTGCGATCTGGGTGATTGTACTTGGGGTGTGGGCCTATTCAGTTGCTTGGTTTTGGAGTATCGCTTTGCTTGGACCTGCTCTCACGTATTTTTGGTACCGGGCTGCCACCGAACACTACAGGTCCTTTGCCGATGTGCTTACGACGTCACTTGATCTGTTCCGACTGGACCTCTTGACGGCCTTGCATATATCGGCACCAGCTGATGTAGAAGACGAGCGCAACATGTGGGACAAGCTGCACCGCCTGACCGCTTACGGAGAAAATATGAATTTTAGGTATCGGCAGGCGAAGCCAAATCCGTGATAGCTAAACAGAGGGGAAATGTCTTTTCTAATGTCTTTGGTTGGTGAATCGCTTGACCATCCGATGTTGAGCCTTTCAATTCTTGCAGTTTGTGCAATCGGGCTTTCTGCAAGATGGACAAAGATGTGGGGGCAAGTGGTGGTTCTGGCAGCGTATCTGGCAGCAATCAACTTCACTGCCTGGGAAATCTCAATTCGGGCAAGTGAGAACGTTTACACGCAAGACCGACATGTGAATTACGTCGCCAACCGCAACCTTGTGAAAAACACCTTGCTCATGAAGGCTTATTTGAAGGAGCCCAGAGATCTTCCCCCAGGTTATTTCTGGTATTTGCCGCGAGACGCAGACTTTGAAGGCAAATATCTTTCCAAGGATGTTCAAGCAGGTGACGATATCGATCCGCTAGCCCTCGTGAATAAACCTAGCGTTCCGACCAACGCAAGTGTTTTTCCGATGCCGGACAGCTCGGACCTATCGAAATTGATAGATGCAGGGGCTCAAGTGCAATGGTGCCTGGAAGACGGTACATGCATCCCTGGAGCTGCCAAGGTTGAGGCGATCGTTTGTAGTGACAGTGCGCGTGGTCATTGCTACATCGTGGTGACCATCGACAACGCTGTCGGATCCAAGATTACTTCGAAACACAAATTACGAATGGCAAGTTTGCAGTGACAGCGGAGAAAATATGGGTGAGCCAACTTGGACGGAGATAAAGACGGTTCGCGTTCCAGAACGGCAGGGATGCGTGTGGACACGAGCGCTCGACTGGCTGACGCCATCAAAGCTCTACCGAATTGAAGTAAAGCCGCGACCGGCGCAAGTCGAAGGGCCGGTCCTGGCAGAGGGCGTTGCGCAGGCTGTTGCGCCTCCCGCACCTGTGGCCGTACCGCCAGCGGTGGTTGCGCCTCAGGTACTTAAGGCTGTACCGCCGGGGGCGGTTGCGCCTCCCCCACCTGCGGCTGTACCGCCAGCGGCGGCTGCGCCTCCCGCACCTGCGGCTGTACCGCCAGCGGCGGTTGCGCCTCCCGCACGTGCGGCTGTACCGCCAGCGGTGGTTGCGCCTCCAGCACTTGTGGCTGTGGCGCCAGGGGTGGTTGCGCCTCCAGCACCCGCGCCTGCACAGCCGGGAACCGATGCAGAACCGGTGATAGAAGACCAGACTTGGACTCCCCTCGGAAGCAATCAGGCGTGCAGTGCTGACGGGGATTTTGGAGGATTGAGCCGACGGGAGGCATTGACGGTCCCAGGGGCACGATTAGGGACTTTGATTGGGAAAATAGGTGGAAGCACAGGCGATCAAGTGCTAGATCCCACAATTGTCTCTGTTTTTCCCGTCGGTCGGTTCTGTGTTTTCAAGTCTCCCGATGAAACCAAAACCGGTCCACTTTACTTGTCGATCAACGACACGCCCTCAGGAGCTACGCAGGTGGAAGGCTTTATCCAGGTAGTCATCTCGGAAGCACTGTGATTGGGTCGTTGAAGCTGGTAGCGGTAGGAGATCGACCATTCTCCGTATGCTCGCGGCAGAATACCCATTACATTCCCAATCCAAAGCCAGTCTATAGCGGAATGCCCGAGAACCTCGGCCTGAGGCGGGTTTCAGATGCAAGTGATTAAAATATTTGTTGGCTCTCGGGAAACTTTTCTGATCTCGCCGGGTTCCAAGATCATAACCACTCGTCGCTTCACGCACAAATGGCAGGACGACATTCCTGGTGTCACCGAACTCTTGGGCGGGGGTTGGAGCAGTGTTTCCCAACGTCGAAGTACGCCACTTGCACGCAGCCATTGCCTTGGGCGAAGAGCTGAACTTCACGAAGGCCGCCCTCAGATTGCACCTAACCCAATCTGCGCTCAGCAGACAGATTACTGAGATCGAAAAACAGCTTAGATTTCGGCTGTTCGCTCGTGATAATAGACGGGTTGTCCGTGTGGAACTCACCGACGCTGGGCAAGTCTTCGTCGCATAGGCTCGCTCTTCGGTCTTGCATATGGAGCGGGCTTTTCATCTCGCTCGTACCGCCCATGACGGAGCAGAGAACGTTTTGACGATTGGACACTCGCACGAAGCCGATCTAGCCTGGGTTTCGGATCTTCTTGCAGTTCGTCTCCCCCTATACCCCAAGCTCGCCATTCGACTGATCAGTCAATTCTCAATCGAGTTGGTCCGGAGTGTTCTAGCAGGCGAACTGAATCTGGCCCTGGTGACTGCACCGCCGGGGGACTCTCAGATCGATGCCGCCCCGTTCGTTCTGACGCCGCTCTATGCGGCCCTTCCAAGAGGGTCACGCGGCTGCTCAAAAGGAACACCTCGTGCTCCAAGATCTCGCAAAGGATGAATGGATTCTGTTCGTGCGCCGAGTTCACCCAGTCGTTCATGACGCAATCATGGACGCGGCACGACGTGAGGGAATTGCTCCGAAGCGCGCCCGGTTCGTTTGTGCTGATCGACTCCCAGCAGACGAAGGTCCAACCTGATGGCTGGCACGACGACTTCGAGCGACCAATCTATTTTGTGGAGCTTCGAGATATGTATATATGGAGCTGGTGCGAGGTGGACGGCAGCCAGTTGGTGCTTCTGCCCTCGGCCCAGTCGGGAAAGAAGGCCAGACGCGTTCGCTACCCACAAGACGCCGACATTGTCGGTCGAGTCACCGCAGTCACGATGTGCATCGCGGAGGTGCGCGGTGTTTAGTCCATTGCCTGCCCTACTAGCGACGGGCTTTACAGCGTCCTCGTCCCTAGTTCCAGAGTGCGATCGTGCTGGAACTGGCAGACACACCATCTACAGCCGCTAATCTAGACCAATCAGACGACTGTACTTTTTTGACAAACGGCTTGAGGTTCGAGACATCGGATTCGTCAGCGGGTGCCCGAGAGTGGGAATCTGCTGGAACGCTATGCAACTTCGCAGTGGTCTGGAGAGGGAAGATTCAGTTGCCTTTCCGTGGTAGAGGGCAATCTGACGGGGGTGTCTGAATCCCCCGTTAAGCTTTGGTCAATGTGATCCAACCAAAGTTCGATATCTTCGGGTCGCAATCGCACTATTCCATAGTGCCGCGACTGCACCTGAACAATTTCGGCGATCTCATTGCGGTCGGCGTGATTTGCCATGTAACGGGCCAGCCGTGACGAGAGTAGGAGGCGATGCCGAATCGCAGTCAACAATCCGCGAACGATACACAGTTGAGGAAAAGGATTCGGTTCAAAGTTGATGTCCAGAATCTTGGTCGAAATTGCGTCGGCAAAACCAAAGGAATACACAGCCCGCCTCTGTCGTGGAGCTGTATTAAGTTGAGCCGCGATTCCTTCAATGTTAAAGAAAGTCGTCTTCGGCAGATTCTCAAATGTAGGCTCCATATTGCTAGTGGTGAACGCCCACGTTTCACGCAGAGTCCAGATATCGAAATTCCACTTGTGCAATCGAACCCTAAATCCGCCAAACCTGGTTCGTTGGGAGGGAAAAGCAGACAGCCAAGTGCTCAGTTCGTAAGAAGAGCAATTCACCACGATGTCAACATCCCGAGGGCGCTCAGCAGGCCCGTACAGAGCGAGGTCTCTTAGAACTCCCCCAAACACGACGGCGTCCCATTTTGTTTGTTTGAGTGCCTCAACAATCTCACGGAGGTTCGCTTTCCAAGGAGCTGGCTCCGTGAGGAAGCGAGACAGCCGAGAGCGGAGCAGTTTCTCGACTGCTTCTTGCGACCTGAGGTCTGACAACTTCTCTCTAGAAACCTGCATGACTAGATTCTGCAATCCCATCGTCTCTATTCTATATCGTCGCACTCAGGCGTTCATCAGTTCGCGATGCAGGGAGCAAGCATAAGAATCGGTCATTCCAGAGACTTGATCCGTTATCAATTGCATTCGGAAGTAATCCTCTGGAATCGACAATTTGCGTGCTTCGGCAATATTCTTCTCGAAAATCTGGCGATAGTTGGTGGATATTAGCTGGTAGGCCTTTGCTGGGAAACCATCCAACTTCTTACTTGGGGCGTAGACGCGAGCTGCCTCCCAGAAGCATGTGAGCAGATCATTGATGACCCTTCGACCCATGAGTTCGAGCTTCAATGTCTCGCCTGAAACGTACACCACGTCACTTCCAAGCTTCTTACACGCTGAGGCGAGCGGTCCAGCCGCCGAGTCGTAGAGGAGTTCACGATGGTAGTCTCCCGACATTATGTCGGAGTAGTGCTTTTCAAATGCTTTCAACGTTTCAACGACCATCTCGGCGATTGAAAATGTCCGAAAAGCCACTGCCATTGCTTCATCTTTTCCTTTCCCTTGCAGCCGAGCGGGGTTGATCTTTTCACGTGCCCTTTTCAAGGACTGATTCAAACTGTTGTTGTCCTCCCCAAGCTGACGATGCAGTTCGAGATCAATAAGCTCCCAGGTGATCACTCCCTTCTTGACACCATCCTCCAAATCCACGGTTGAATAAACGATGTCGTCGCTCGCTTCCACAAGAAAGGCGATTGGATTGCGAGACTCATTAGTGCCAACTTCCTTTCTGAGCTCTGAAATCAATTCATTCTCGGAGGCGAAATAACCGTGCTTCTTTCGCTCCTGTTGAGTCTTATCGACCGTATTGGATTGGGCGATGTACTTGCAGCTTGCCGACAGAGTGCCGCATGTCAAATTCAATCCGAATTCGTCTGCCAGAACTTGCAGACGCGAAAGAAGCCTCTGAGTTTGAGCATTCCCCTCAAACCTCAAGAAGTCGCGAGCGAACTGCGTATCCTCGGGCTTCAGATTAGAAGTGCCGGTGAAGGGTTTGAAGCCCTCGAAAAACTTCGGGTCATTCTCATGGTGAGTTTTGAACCACTCGCGAATTGAGGCTTCGCCAGAGTGTCCAAACGGGGGATTACCAAGATCGTGGATAAGTCCGGAGGTTGCCGCTATCGTTCCCAGGATTCCCTTCTGGTTCTCGTCCGTCAGAACGCCAGACTTGAACAAGAAACGCTCAGCGGAATCCCCGAAGCTCCTAGCCACGCTGGAGACTTCCATCGAATGCGTCAGACGCGTTCGAACCGCATCGTGTCGCTCTAAGGGGAAAACTTGAGCCTTGTCTTGGAGCCGACGGACGGGAGTCGAAAACACTGTCCGCCCATAGTCACGGTCGAACTCAGTTCGCAAATCTCCTGCAATCGGAGCGGACGAACTTTGTCCGAAGAGCCCTTTCACTCGCTTAGTCGATAGCAGTTGGCTCCAGTTCAAGCGGATTCCCTTCAAGAAGACGCGACAGTAGCAGACATTGTAGGCGGCACAAATTGGAGAAGCAAACTCTCCAGCGGCTTCCGACGGTCCCTGTGGTTGATCCGAGTGCTGACAGGATAACACCGCATCAGCCGAGCATTGTACAATCCTCCTTCGGGAGGGTTACTCACAGTTGCCCTAGCTAGGGCGAGATGGCTCTTCGAAGCCGCTTCAACAACTGCTTTTCATTCTTGAGCGACAATTCATGCTGCCATATGCGGAGCACGCGCCAGCTCCGCCGCTTGAGGGTTTGAGTGACTAAGCGGTCACGAGCTTTATTTCGGGCAAGTTTCGCTGTCCAAAAAGATCGGTTGCTGGCGGGATGGGTCAGATGCTTGGGACAGCTGTGCCAAAAGCACCCGTCGACGAAAACAGCAACTCTTTGCTTGCTAAACACAAAATCTGGGTTCCCGAATAGACACGCGTGACGGCGCCAGCCGACGAGTGAATGCCGTTGAAGAAATTCGATGAGAGCGAGCTCAGTGCTCTTATTGTCTCTGCCTCGAATGTGAGCCATTATTTCAGATCGTTTCGCTGATGAGAAAACGTCAGCCATTTTGGTCACCAATTCCTGGCGTTCGCTTTCTTGTAAGCGACAGCGCTCTTGATAGCGTAAAAGCCGATGAAGTCACAGATGGGGCAGCGATGGTGACCATCCGGGTTTGTCCCTCGTCTGGCATCGAACTGGTGCTGTTTTGTCCGCAACGCGACTGTTCCTGGCGAGGGCCCGCACGCTTCGTTTCGGAAGGCCGCCCCCTGGTGTCTTGGGGCATCGCTTTGAGCCTAGGACTACAGCCACTGCTCTCTTGCGATTGAACCATCGGGGGCCAGCCCGCCGATTCTTATCTGCCCGGCTGTCGAAGCATAGCGCGGATTGAACGAGCATGCGCAGCAATGAATGGAGGGGGAAGCGCATTTCCAATCATCAGTGCCAGTGCAACTTTTCCGTGCCTAGCGTCAAACTTGTAACCCTTTGGAAAACCCTGCAAGAGTGCGGCTTCTCGCATTGTGATTGCGCGGTTTCGGACGGGATGGAGAAAGCGTCCTTTTGAGGGATTGAAGCAACCTGTCGTTATCGTAGGAGCAACCCGATCCCAAGCCATGCGACCGTAGACATCCTTGAAGCCGTTGCATGATTTGTGACAATCAAGCTGGTGCTTTTTCGGAAGATCGGTTCGGTCACCGCCATTCTTGCGGACAGCCTTGATGCGCTCTTCGACCTTGGGTGTCCGCCGTTCGGGCAAATCGTGTAACGTGTCACCACTACGGCCAGCTGGTTGCAATTTCGAGATTGCCTGTCGCACGGTCTTCAGTCTGTTCGTCGGCTTTGCAAACGTTACACGCCTCTTGAATCCCGCCAAATAAATGAGACGGTTGCGACGCTGTGGTACGCCATACTTGGCGGCGTTCAAGACATCATATTCGCCAATGTATCCAAGTTCCTCCAACCGATCGTAGAAGCGCTTGAAGCGGCTGTTTTTGGCCAGACCGGGAACGTTCTCCATCATGACAGCCTTTGGCCGAAGTGCCTCCACGAAGCGCAAGAACTCGAAAAGGAGTTGGTTTCGCTTGTCACGATTTGATCGGTTGCCGTTCAGAGTTCGCATCGATGAAAAGCCTTGGCAAGGCGGGCATCCCGCGAGGAGATCAAGCTGCCCTTTCCGTATTCCTAGTTTTCGAGTGATGCTCCTTGTACTCAAATCCCGAATATCTTTCATCCAAATGTGCACTTCGGGATGATTCAGCTTGTACGTCTCCACGGACGTTTCATCGATTTCGACGGCCCCTAAAACCCGAAACCCCGCCTTCTTAAGCCCCTGCGTCAGGCCGCCGCATCCGGAAAACAAATCTACGGCTCTTTTTGGAGTTTGCCTACGCGTGGCTGGCGCCATTGTACCCCTCGGGTATTCTTCAACGCTAGTTTAGGCGATGAAGGCCGAAAGATCCAAGCACAAAGATTGTATCCTATTGATTTAACAGGAACTTGATCCGACAATGGAGGTCGGTTCGAATCGTTGCACGGAGAAGCGATGCCTCAAGTTGTCCTGAGTCAATATCGAGAGGGGTCCAAGTACAAAGACGAGCTCGGCATTTCCTACCACTTTCCAAAGCGATACTTATCTCGGATTGCTCGCCCGGAAACGGAATTCATTTACTACGAGCCCAGAAACGGAGGTCAGCAAGTTTATTTTGGGTACGGACAAATTGGAGAAGTCTGGCCAGATCCTGAAGAAAAAAGCTTTTATTTTGCCGAGGTCCTCGGCTTTCAGCGATTTCGCCATGATGTCTCGTATTGGAACAATTCGGGAAATTCACGCGAGCCTGCCAAAGCCATGAGGAACAGCGTGAGATCGATCCCCAACTCAGCATTCACAGAGATCCTCGCCACCGGCGGTCTCGAATTTGACGGTGCTCTTCCCCGCATCGATGCCGCGGATGAATTGGAACGGCTTTACGCAAATGCGATACCGGCGCTCAAGCGGTCGCTCGCCGCGAGATATGAGAGACCGAATGCCATTACGAATGCAGTCAAGCGGACCAGAGGTTCGAGCTGCCAGATATGTTTCAAGAAAGGCTTCCTCATGAGAAATGGAAAGGAATACTGTGAGATTCATCATCTCTTCCATCTGGCAAAGCAACTACCCGGCACACTAGGGCCCAAATATTTGGTGGTCGTTTGTGCGGACTGTCATCGTGAGCTGCACTATGCCGACTGCACCAAGCCGGAAGAAATCGACAATTGCTGGAAATTCGTCTTGGCTCGGACCGAAATCATGATTCCCATCAATGTAAGCGTTTAGTCCCGATTGACGCAGCTCAATTCAGAGAAGCAACTCGTGTCTCGACAGAGCAAAGTATTCCTCAATGCGACGACAGGCCAGGGCGTGGCGGATAGCGCCTCGCTCCCCGCGGAACTACGACTCGATGTCTCGTACCGCAATACCAATGATTGGAAGCAACCCCAAGACGTTTTCAACAAGTTATTCCGGTTCTCCGACGGCAAAGGTATCAACAACACGTCCGGTTTCCGTCCGAAGAGCAAGAATCGGGGAAGCACAGACATTCTAAGTTGCGCTTTTTGCGTTCTAGTGACGACCTTTGGCGAAACTGAATGGCCCGACACGCTGGATCGGCAGAATGGAATATTCACCTACTATGGCGACAATCGTTCACCGGGGAGACCCATCGCAGAAACGGTTGTCGGGGGCAATCGCCTTCTTGAGACCGTCTTTTCCCGCCTCCATGTCGGCAGACGCGCGGAAATTCCTCCTTTCTTATGCTTCGAGAAGTACAAGACAGATGCTGGCACTCAGATGCGCTTTCTCGGACTCGCATGTCCGGGAGGCGTTGGGCTTTCTGCTTTTGAGGACCTTGTCGCAGTCTGGAGGGTCAAAGGGGATGTGAGGTTCCAGAACTACCGAGCTCTGTTCACAGTGCTGCGCGAGGAGACCGTGTCACTGGGGTGGCTGCATGATTTGGTAAATGGCATCCCCAGCCACGATTCGCCGCATTGCCCAAAAACCTGGCGGCGGTGGGTCGAGAACGGCGCGTACACGCCGCTTCTTTGTGCGCGCCAGGTAAGTCCGAGGAGCCGCCAACAACAGCTTCCGCACTCCGACAGGGAGTGGAAAATCCTGCAACACATTCGAAACGCCCTGACTGATCGAGAATTCGAATTTTTTGCGGCGGAGTTGGTGAGAATCATGGACGACCGATTTTCAAATCTGACAATCACAAGAGCCGTTCGCGACGGCGGTCGCGATGTTGTGGGCAGTTATCGCGTTGGGCACGATCTGCATCAGGTACTGCTAAGTGTCTATATTGAAGCGAAGCAATGGGATCCTGAAAGCGCTGTCGGTGTTAAACCAATGATGCGCTTGCTCGCTAGGTTGAAGCATCGAGACTTGGGCGTCTTCGTGACGACATCGTATTTTGAGACGCAGGTCCAGGAAGAACTCATCGAAGACGAGCATCCCGTCCTTCTTGTCTCAGGTGGGGACATAGTGCGCTTGCTAATCCGCGGGGAGCTTGATGACATAAGCGCCGGTGGGAAACTCGAACCGTGGCTGAAGCTGATTCGTCAACAGGCCGTCGGATCATCGTGAGGACGCGGGATATCGCCTAGTTCGCAAAGTTCGACCAGCCCGGAGTCTTGAATGGGTCCTCCATCAGATAGCGCCGCGAGTATCGGCTGGCCAATAATGAACATCGGCAAATCCTGCAGCCCAGGCACGCATCCCGCCGCATCGAGACGGTTCGTCGCAGTGCCTTGAGCCAGGAGGACTCTGCGGGTTTGGCTTTGCACGACGGCGGACTCCGCGCATGTGGCGTCTTCATGCTTTGTTGAGAAAGCCATTGATCGAGACATCCTCTGCTGGACGGATGCTTGTCCCTTACGCAGCGGATGAAATATTGCCAAGACGGTCACTCGATGATATAAACTACTGTTTTTCAATAGTTTACAGTCAACACAGCGAAGGCAGAACAATTGCATCCAGGACTCAGGAGCAGGCGACAAATGGAAAACGACGTCTTCCTGGAGCACTTCCTTCCGGGCTCCAATTCCGCGATGGAGAAATTGCGAGAGACCATCGCCCTCGTCAATCGACGGTACAAGAATCCTCCCCACATGGGTCGGTCGTTAGTTCTACTGGGCGAGACTGGAGTTGGGAAGAACCACGTTGCCCGAGTCATCGCCGGACATTTGTATTGGCTCCGCGACCGGAAGCTGTGGACTCCGGCGACTTCAGGCCAGAAAGCCCGCACGCTTCTCGAAGTCACAGCTGAGCACTTTGCCGAGCTTTCACTACCGAATCTACCGAGCGACCTCATCGAGAGCGAGCTGTTCGGCCACGTAAAGGGGGCGTTCACTGGCGCCGTGGCCGACAAGGACGGGTACTTTGGCGACGAGCACATCCACGATTTGCTCCTCGACGAAATCGGGGAGGCGCCCGCCATACTTCAGGCAAAACTTCTCCAGGTGTTGAACGATCGCAGTTTCAAGAAACTTGGCGCGCGGCCCAGTGAGTCCAGCTTCACGGATGCTCGCATCCTTCTCGCTACGAATCGCAATCTGGCCAATCTGGTTCGAGACGGCAGTTTCCGGGCAGATCTCTATTGGCGCATTCAACACCTCGTGATCCGAATACCGCCACTCCGCGAACAGCCGGATCGCATCCCCGTGCTGGCGCAATCAATCGTCACCGGAATCCTTCGGGACAACGAGGCGACGTCTGACCGCATGAGACTGCAGCCGGCTGATCTTGATTGGGCGACTCGGCAACCATGGCCTGGAGGCCATGGTTGCCGAGT
>Ga0210399_10000735_pt1 | contig 25828 bp, 23 predicted proteins | sample IncBWC14MmetaG_FD_150865 | JGI IMG/M metagenome (GOLD analysis project Ga0210399, IMG submission 150865) | Forest soil microbial communities from Barre Woods Harvard Forest LTER site, Petersham, Massachusetts, United States - Inc-BW-C-14-M | ecosystem: Environmental > Terrestrial > Soil >... | reverse complement strand
CGGGCTGTCCTTGCCCGGCTCGGTTAGCGTGCCGCGGTACTTCCGAATTTCTTCCGCCGAGAGATCGTCTACGTAAGCCTTGCCATCGCGAATCAGCTTCAGCGCCCACTCGTAAAGCTGGTCGAAATAGTCCGAGGCATAGAACAATCCATCCCAGCGAAAGCCCAGCCACTGCACATCGGCTTTGATCGATTCGACGTATTCGGTTTCTTCCTTCGCGGGATTCGTGTCGTCAAAACGCAGATTCGTGTGTCCGCCGAACTCGTCGGCCAGCCCGAAGTCAAGGCAGATCGCCTTGGCGTGCCCGATGTGCAGATATCCGTTAGGCTCGGGAGGAAAGCGCGTCTGCACCCGGCCGTTGTATTTATTGCTCTTCAGGTCGTCGAGAATAATGTCGCGAATAAAGTTGGACGGGCGAGACTCCGGGGCGGCATTTGCGTCCGTCTCAGCCTCGGTATCAGACGTTTTCATAGCTCTGATCTTACCGCAAGAAAAGACAAGCGCGCGCTATGGCGAGGCAGCGCCGCCGCTCTCTAAATTCCGATGGACGCCGGGCGGGGCACGCCGGAACTTCGTTTACGCAGATAACGGACGAATTGCCAGGTCTGTGCGATCGCGGCAATGCACAGTCCCAGCCACGCCCCCGCAACACTGATCAGGATGGAGACATTCACAATTCCAGCCAACTGAAAGTATTTCGGCGAATTCGCTACCGCGTCTTGTAAGACCACGAACGCGGACCCGCTGGGCATTCTGCCAATGGATTCGATCATGTAATTCAGCACGATCAGCATGAGGACCGATTGCGCGAGTTGGCTCAAGGGCGGAAACCATCCCCACTGCTGCCGCGCCAGGGTGATGCCGGACCTCACCAGAGCAACCACGCTGACCAGAACAAACGGAAGGTAAAACGTGTGCAGTATCGGCCCGGCTTTCAGAACCGCTGCCGCCGGCCCGAGAATCATCCAGGGATGCTGCGGCAACAGCAGCAGCCACACCAGGCCGAAGACGCTGAATCCCAGTTCGCAAACCGCTTTGAGCAACGTTGGTTTGCCCTCTTCTTTGCGCACGGGCGGCAGCTTGAGCGGATCCCATTTGCACTCAGCTCCAAGATGTGCGCTGGTGCGCTCGAGAATGGCAAAGACGAGGGTGACAACGCCCGCAGCGATGAACAGGCCGGACCACAAATCGCCGAAGGTGTTGAGTATGGCCGATGGCCAGTGACCGCCGGAATTGGCGAGATTCACCGGGCCCACGATGAACACGAATACTGGAACCAGGATCCAGAACAACACCATCTTCAGGACGAACACATAGATCGGAAACAACGTGGGGCCAATCAGGTGGAACTGCGGCCCCAGGCGGCCCGCGACCATCATCGGACTGCCGCAGCGCTTCAGAATCTCCGCCACTTCGGCGTGGTCTAGGGGATGCCCGAGTTCCCCTTCTTTGTCCTCGATCTGCGAGCGCAGGTCTTCGCCCAGTTCGGCCAGCAGATCGTCTTGCCGCCGCGTTTTTGGCAGCCAGAAGCGAACCGCCTGCAGATAGCGGTCGATCAGTTCCGTGGCGTTCTTGGCGGAAGAATCGTGGCTGGATGCTTTGCTCATAACTTATGCCTCTTGAAGAATCTTGTTCAGCGATGTGTTGATGTTCTGCCATTCCTCGAGCAACTGGGTCAGAATCTGCTCCCCGGCCGGCGACAGCCGGTAAAACCGCTTGTTCCGCTTGTCCTCTTCCCGCCACTGGCTCACCAGCAACCCCTGCGTCTCCAGCCGCCGCAGCAGCGGATATAGCGTCCCTTCATCAATCGCCAGCCCATCATCCGCCAGCGCTTTCCGCAGCGTGTACCCATACTGCTCCGTCCGCAGCTGGGCCAGCACGGCGACAATCAGGCACCCCCGCCGCAGTTCCATCTTCAAGTTCTCGAGGATCTCAGGCCCGCCTTGGCTACCGTTCGCCATATAGTATGCGATACACACTATGTACCATACAGTATAACTTGTCAAGGATCTTCTTCAGGATTTTTATGTGGAGCGGACACTCCTGTCCGCTGCCTTTGACTTTCCTCTGCCTCACCGAAAGGCCGGGAAGGGCACTTCGAGAACGCGGATTGGGAAAGGGCAGCTTTAAAGGGCAGCTTTAAAGGGCAGCTTTGTGGAAGGGCACGACTTCAGTCGTGCCGTTAAGCCCCTCAAATCCAGCCGCGCTTCAGCGCCTGCGGTCGCGACCCTGTGTTTCGCGTACATGCGGGTGCCCCATCGCAACAGCGCCTGGAGAAACGCGTGGCCCAGCTGAGTCCCGCACGGATGAATGAACTGTGCGCCGCTCTGCGCTTCTCTCCGGGGTGCGACGGGGTGCGACGCAAACGAGCTACTGGGTCTGTTCCGTGCAGGCGAATCCGATGGGTGGCCCATTCTAAATTTCGCGTTCTCTGCGAAATCTAGAGTGGGCTGTTGGAGGCCGATCCAGTATGCAACAGGCAAGGGCACGACTTGGCAAGGGCACGACTTGGGAAGGGCACGACTTGGGAAGGGCACGACTTCAGTCGTGCCGTTAACCCCCTTACAACCAGCCGCGCTTCAGCGCCTGCGGTCGCGACCGTGTATTTCGCTTATATAGGGTTGTTGACAATCGCTTCGGCTTATTTATCATTGCTGGTGTTTGGCAAACGCCGTTTAGTATCTCGAAGCCCCGAGCGATTCTCGGGGCTTTGGCTTTTTCTGGGAACCGTTCGCGTTTGTCTCTACATTTCCGAATTCCAAGAACTGCCCCACTCAACCTGGAGAAACGTGTAGCCCAGCTGAGTCCCGCACGGATGAATGAAGTGTGCGCCGCCCTGCGCTTCTCTCTGGGTTGCGATGCGAACTAACTAATGGGAACGTTCCGTCTGTCGGAATTTCGCCCCGGGGTTCGCCCAGCGGCGTTATCATACCGTTTCCGGCAATGGGCTCTATTCTTATCTCCGTGGTTTCGCTTCTGGTGTCGGCAACGGTGGCGTGGCTGACTCTTTTCCGCCGTGGCACCGTGAAAATGACGCAGCCGACCGTCATTTTCTTTGGGCCGGACACACCGCGCGACCGGAAAGAGACGCCGCTGCCGAAAATCTTCCTGCGCACGCTGCTGGTCGCGACGGCGAAGCGGGGCCGAGTCATCGAAAGCATGCACGTCGCGCTGTCGCGCAACGAAACGCACCAGAATTTCAATATTTGGGTCTATGGCGATGACAAGCTCGTACGGGGAAGCGGGTTGTTCGTCGGGGAAACAGGCATAGCGGCTAATCACCATTTTCTCGCACCGAGCGACGGAAGATCCTTTGCCTTTACGGAAGGGCATTACAAGCTGGAAGTTTTCGCCCGGCTGCTCGGCAACAAAAACCAAAGACTGCTCTACGCCCAGATTTTGGAAATCTCCCGCGACATTGCCGCGTCGCTTGCCGAGCCGGGAACCGGAGTGTATTTCGATTGGGGGCCGGATTCAGGGCGCTACCTGCCGCACGTTGAAAAGCGGCCGCTATCGCCTGATCCGGGGACGTTTCTTGAGCTTTTGGGTCTTGCGAAAGAGGACGGGCCGCACGAAGAATGAGCTAAGGCGACGCGTGGCCCATTCTAAATTTCGCGTTCTTGGCGAAATTTAGTGTGGGGATGTTTGGGTCAGTCCAGCCAGCAAACGACTGTGAGTTGATACTGGATGTCGAGTCGAAGTAGACGAGACGAAAACTCGAAAGAGCGGCAGCTAGACCCTTGTCCAGCAGTAGAACCGCCCCACTCAAGCCAAAACCCGGCTTGAGCGGGCCACCCGCGTCTGGACGATCCAAGCGCAGGTCGGTATTTCGTGAAGTCGAGAGTCGTGAGGAAAGCGGGAGATTCCGAAGGCGGATCAAGAAGCCCTCGATGCCCCGATTGTACTCGGCGACCGCTTCCTCAGACTCAGACTTCTTGGCCTTCTGTGCGGCCAGGGTCTTCGAGCAGTGGCGAAGCATGTCAATCTCACAGAGGACCGGGTCCAAGTGACTGTTCTTGTCCGAGCGCTGCTGCAACACTGAAGCCCCTCCATCAACTTCTCAAGTCTATCGCAGCCTCCGGCCCTGTGATATAAAAAGGCCGTGCACCTCTGGTTGGAGCGCTACATTCTGCCGATCTGCGCGACTGTGGTGTTTGGCCTTACGATCTTGAATCCACTCAAACTTGACTGGCAGCAGAGAATCTCCTTAGCAATTGCCATCTCCGCACTCGCCTATTTCGTCGGTCATACAATTCGAAAGCCTGCTACCGCTCCAACTCAACCCGATCCACGTATAACGTTCCTAGAGCAGCAGGTTCAGAGCCTCCAATCACAGCAGCAGCAACTCGCGACTCAAGAAGCAAGCAAAAAGAAGGAGAGCGCGCGAAGGCAGGAGGTCAAGAAGCAACTCGCTATCTACTTGCAGGAAGGGCAGAAGATTCAAAACGGGCTTGAGTACAACAATCCGGCAACGCTCCACGAAAAGACTGCTTGGGAGCGCCAGGTGGGAGAATACTTATCCAAGAACTTGGACGAGTCCTATGCCGTTCGGTTCCGGAACCCAAGCCACCAAGTGACCTCGTACCCTGCCGGTGTCTACAGACAGGGGACGGGAATGGCGGTCCCCTGGGGCGAGGTGACGGCGCGGATGGCAATGCTGAACGACTTCATCTCCGAGCTGCGTGACTAGCTTGGGAAATTTGGGGACAGACGCTTGGAGTGCACCTATTTTTTTCCACAGCCCCCTTGTGACATCCAACCTTGCCTTCACCCCCACAAATGCGCGATCATGGACGAGCCGAACGGAGCGCAGTCAGCTCCATCGGCGAGGCCCTAAGTCGCCTGTTTTCAAGATTTTGACCTCTAAGTTCTTTGCCATCAGGATTTTGCAGGCACTTTTTGTAAACCCCGCGCCCAGCAAGGGTTTCAAAGACCCAGGGGGAGGGGGGTACCCCCCAAAAGCCCCGATTTCCGCAAAGCGGAAAACGCGACGCGCAAATTTATTTCGCGAAGAAATCCACAGGAACGAACCAGCGCCAAGCTCCGAATCTAACGGAGAAAGCTTGTTGCCACCCGACGCTTGATGACTCGACGGCTAACGACCAACGACCAACGACTAACGACTAACGACCGACCCTTCACACTCCCGCCGACACGATCTGTCCCGGAGCGCCGAGCGCCATCTCCTGCTGCGCCAATCGTCGCCGGTAACGGACGTGGCGCAAGCGCGTCATCTCGACCAGCGGCTTCCACACCGGATTCACCAGGTCGTGCTTGATCAGCAGGTGCCAGAAGCGGTTGGAGCGCTTGTAGAGATACGACATCGCCACGTATAGAGGAATCGCCTGCCAGTCTCTCCACGTTTCGACCCGCGGCCGCCGCCGCCAGATGGACGCGTGCGAGAACAGGCGCTGGTAGATCCACGCGTATCCCTGCTCGAGTTCTTCGGGAGTCATGTGCTTCGGCTGGAAGACGGCGTGCCCGGTGTCGTAGAGCGTCCAGTCGCGATGCAGGATGCGGCCTTGCGCTTCCATCTGCTGAAACAAGGGCGTCGCCGGATACGGCGTGAGGATGTGGAACGTCGCACACTCCAGCCGATTTTCTTCGATCCATTCCGCGGTGCGTGCGAATGAATCTTTGCGGTCGTGATCGAAGCCGAGGACGAACGATCCGTTGACCTGGATGCCGTAGTCGTGCAGGATCCGCACGCGGCGCGCGTAGTCGGAGGTCTTCGGCGTCTTCTTATGAGCGTCGGCGAGATTTTCGTCAGAGAGCGATTCGAAGCCAATGAATACGCCGGTGCATCCGGCAAGCGCCATGTTGCGGATCAGGCTGGGGTCGTCGGTGACGTCGATGGTGACGGCGGCGCTCCAGATCTTGTTGAGCGGGCGCAGCGCGGCGCAGAGCGAGTGCAGGTAGTCGCGACGCGATCCCAGATTGTTGTCGATGAAGACCGCGTAGGGCTGGCCATTCTCCTCAAACTCGGAAGCGACCTGGTGCGGATGCCGCATCCGATAAGGCATGCGCAGGCCATCGGTCGCGAGATAGCAGAATCCGCAGCGGTTGTGGCATCCGCGAGTGGCGATCAGGCTGGTCGTGGTGAGAAAACTGCGGCGCGGAAGAATCGATCGCCGCGGCGGAGGATCGTCGCTGTAGTCGTTCTCATACGTAGCGACATAGCGCGGCTGCAGACTTCCGGCTTCTACATCGCGGAGAATTCTCGGCCAGAGTTGCACCCCGTCGCCCAGCGCGAGGGCATCGGCGTGCGGCGCGCATTCGTCGGGACATGACAGCACGTGCAGACCTCCGAAGATCACTTTCGAGCCGCGCGCGCGGTACCAGTCGGCCAGTTCGTACGCCCGGCGAGCGAAAGTCAGATGCACCGTAATGCCAACCACATGCGGCATCGGCTGGAATGGCGGCCGTCCGTCGAGCAAGTTCTCGTCCCAGTATTCGACCCGCCAGCGCTCGGGAGTCGTCGCCGCAAAACTGGTTAACGCGAGGGTCGGTGTGAGCACGTGCTTGCCGAAGCTGGCGTTGGCGTCCTTGGGGTAGAAGGGATTGATCAGGAGCGCGTAGCGGCGTTCGATGAATCCCCGGGGCTCGGCGGGATCGAGCGCGGGCGCTTGGATCATTTCCAGGGGAATCCAGCGCTTGGGAACGGAGCGGAGGAAAGGTTCGTCGGGTGCGATCATGAATGTACTTTATATTACAAAGTACTTCATGTCAATATATTAATCCAGGCTACGGCCCTATTCGAGATCCTGAACCACGAAGGACACGAAGGTGCACGAAGGAAGTCATTCGCATGAAGTTCCTTCGTGATACTTCGTGTCCTTCGTAGTTCAGGATGTGTTCGCTGGCGCTAGCTCATGGTCAGCACCACGCGAAATCGGGCTTTGCCGCTGATCATTTGCTGGTAACCGTCGGCCGCCTTCTCCAGCGGAAAGCGTTCGATCATGGGGCGCACGCCGGTGAGCGAACTGTATTGCAGCGTGTCTTCGGAATCGCGGGCGGTGCCGGAAGCCCATCCCTGAATGGCTTTTCGGCCGCTGATGAGTTGCAGCGGGGTGATGGTCAGCGGCTCAAACCCTGCGCCCACGACGAGCAATTTCCCGTTGGCGCCGACACCATCCATGAGGGCAGACATGGCCTTGGAATCGGGAGCGGTCGCCAGAATGACCTTGGCGCCCCCCAACTTTTGCAGAGCCTCCGCGGGCGGTCCCGCGTTCGTATCGATGTACTCATGCGCGCCCAGCTTCTTGGCCAGGGCCTGCTTGTCCGCGCCGCGTCCGATGGCCACGGTGCGAAAACCCATTTGCCGCGCATATTGAATTCCGAGATGGCCCAGGCCGCCGATGCCCTGCACGGCGACGAGTTCGCCGCTATGCGCTCCGGAATTGCGCAGCGCATTGTAGACGGTGATTCCAGCGCACAGTAAGGGCGCGGCTTCATCCGCCGGCAAATCGTCGGGCATGGCGGCGACCGCTTCGGCGGGGGCGACCATGTATTCCTGGTAACCGCCATCGAAATGGATGGCCGTGATCTTTTCGAACTTGCAGTTCACGAAATCGCCGCGGCGGCAGGGCTCGCACTCGAAGCAGTGTCCGCCATGCCATCCCACGCCGACGCGTTGGCCGGGCTTCCATAGAGTGACGTCGGGACCGATCTTGTCAATGCGTCCGGCGATTTCGTGGCCGGGAACACGCGGATACTGAAGGCCCGGCCACATGCCCTCCTTCACCAGCGCATCGCTATGGCAGATGCCGCAGGCTTCGACCTTGATGCGCACCTGGCCGCGGCCAGGCTCGGGAATCGGACGTTCGACTATTTCGAAATTTCCACCGGGCTTACTGATCTGAACTGCTTTCATAGGAAGACCTTTCTACGTAGAGGCACGACGGTTGAGCAGCGAGTTATGCGCTACGAGGAAACTGCAATCGGTTTAGATCAGTATCGACGCGCGGGGATGCAGGAAAATTCGGAGAGCTTTGGCGCGAACCGCCGATAATATTCATAGCTGGACAGGTTGAGGACCCCGAACTGGAAACGGCTCGGGGTTTCGCTTTTACCGAGTGCCCCATTTCTCGCGCGCTTTTTGCGCGAGAAAGCCCGCCCTGAGCGAAGCCGAAGGGTGGGATTTTAGACAGAGCGAAGTCGAAGGGATGCCGGCGCCACTTAGCTCAGTTTCTTCATCGCCGCCTCAATCCTGGCAAGCGTCGTTTCTTTCCCCAAGACTTCCAGCGTTTCGAACAGCGGCGGGGCGTTCTTGCGGCCGCAGGCGGCGACGCGGATCGGCTGGAACATTTGTCCGGCCTTTATGCCGAGTTCCTGCGCCGCCGCGCGCAGGGCCTGATCCAGCGGGTCATGCTTGAATTCGACATTCGCCAGCACTTCCTTCGCGCGCTGCAGGACTTTCGCCGCCATGGCCACGTCTCCTTTTTGCGGGATGAGTTCCGCCGGGTCATACGGAGGCAGTTGGTCGACAAAGAAGAAGTCAGCGGCGGTGAGTACGTCGCGCAGCAACTTGATGCGCTCGCGGATGAGGGGCGTAATGCGCAGCAATTTTCCGGAGGTGACGCGCGGATATTTTTCCTGCACGATCGGAAGCAGGCGCTGGGTCAGGTCGTCGATTGTAAGGCCACGGATGTGTTCGGCGTTGAGCCAGAGCGCCTTTGGATCGAATGTGTCTTCCGGGGCGGAAAGCAGGTTCCTCCCCTTCTCTTCCTCTTTGCTCAGGGTCGCAATGACAACATTTGAAGGCTCTGCCGATTCTTTGAAGTTCACGACTGCGTTCGCGCGGTTGATTCCTTCGAGCGAGAAGGCGTCGATCAATTCCTGGCGGCTCATCTGCTCGCGATCATTTTTCGGCGACCACCCCAGCAGGCAGAGAAAGTTGATGAATGCCTCGGGCAGAAATCCGGCGTCGCGGTAGGTGGTGACGCTCACGACCGGGCCGTGGCGGCGCTTGGAGAGCTTGGTCCCGTCTGGCGCGACCAGCAGCGGCAGATGGGCAAACTGCGGCTGCGTGAAGCCGGCGGCTTCGAATATCAGGACATGCTTGTAAGTGTTGGAAAGATGGTCCTGGCCGCGAATGATGTGACTGATGCGCAGAGCCGCTAATGATGTGACTGATGCGCAGATCGGCGTCGTCGGCGCAGGAGGCCAGGTGATAGGTCGGCATGCCGTCGGAACGCAGCAGGGCGAAGTCTTCAATGTCGGCGCTGGCTTTTGTTTGTTCGCCGTAAACGGCGTCGGTAAACTGAACCAAACCGCCCTCACGCGGCACGCGAAAGCGCAGGGCGAACGGTTCTCCGGCGGCGGCGCGGCCGTCGCTTTCTGCGCGCGAGAGTTCGCGCATCCCGGGATTGAACAGCCACGTTCCCTGCGCGCCCGACCTCTCGCTGTCGCCGGTGTGAGCGGGCGTGAAATCGCGATAGGCCAGCCCTTTCTGAAAGATGGTCTCCGCCATTTTCCGGTGCAAGTCTCCGCGCTCGGATTGCTTGTACTCTTCGTCCCAGTTCAGCCCCAGCCATTTCAGCCCATCGAAAATGGAGGTGACGGAGGCATCGGTATTGCGTTCCACATCGGTATCGTCGAGCCGCAAGATCATGGTTCCGTGGTTGCGGCGGGCATAGAGCCAATTGAAAATGAACGTGCGGGCGCTGCCTACGTGGAGAAAGCCGGTCGGCGAGGGAGCAAAACGCACTCTCGGATTGCCGGGCGAAGCTGCATGCAGAGTTTCAGGCATAAGGTATTAGAAAGAAAGCCACATCCGGCGCCGACCCCGTGAAACGATTCGCTCTCAGGTGCCACTATTTCTCAGGTTCGACTGAACCTCTTTCGGATTGAATCTCGTTCGAATTAAATCTCGATGGTACGGGCCTGCAAAAACATCGTCAAGCCAAGCGCCATAACGATTCGGCAGCAACTCTGTCGATTCAATAAAGATATCGACGCCGGGATATGTACTTAAATCCTATTGTGTTGGGCATGCCTGATATGAAAGCATTGAAGCACCGTTTCCCCCCGAAACTGCGCCAGCATCTTCGGCCAGAGGTTCTTTCACCGGCCTTATGAACAGCAATCCGGTAGTCATCACGACGCTGATCCCGGGTATTGTCTCGGTTCTACTGTTCCTGGTGTTTACGTATCTCCACGAACAGAGCCGGCTGCCCTATTTCCGCGCGTGGCAACTGGCCTGGGCCGCTTACTCGCTGCACTACGTTCTCGATGCATTTCCTGGGTCAGGCATTGCCTTTCTGATCAGCGAGCTTTTCCTGGTCGCGATGGCGCTCTGCATTTTTGTTTCGACGCGGCTGATGCGCGGCTCCTATCGTTTTCGCTGGCACGAGGCCGCGGTTGGAACGCTCGGCGTCGCTCTTGCCCTTCTCACTCTGCAGGGACACATGGTGAACGGAGTGTTCCGCCTGGACGTGCAGCCCGCGATTCGCCTGGGCCTGGGGTTGGGGGCGATTCTTCTGTATTGCTCCGCGGTCTTCTATGTGAACGGCCATAAGCGCGGATCGCTGGCTTTCCAGGTGCTCGCCGTGTCTCTGGCGTTGTGGGCCGCGCTGATGGCCGTGGGGCAAATGCAAAGTCCAATCGGGACAATGTTTGGCAACGTCAGCCGCTTGTTTGGTCCCGTGCCCCAGATGCTGCTGGGCATCGCCATGGTGATGGTGTTGTTTGAAAACCAGCGCAATGCCGTGCAGGAAAATACCCTGGCCTTGTCGACTCTTGGCGTGGACGCGCGCCGCCTGCTTTTCGCCGACGACCTGGTGCCGAACATGCAAGCCGCGCTGGAAAGGCTGCGCAGCGCCCTGCCCATGCACCGCGCCGCCATCGTCATCACCGAGCGCTGGCGCGGTCTGCTGCCTTCGGTGCAACAAGGCTTCTCTGCCGGATTTCTTGAGGCTCTGGAAAAGAGCGGGGCGGGCGACTACATCTGCGAGCTGGCCTACCGGCAGAGCGGAATCTTTACGGTGCAGGATCTGGCCGAGATGACCGAGCCTCTCCCGGTGGCGGCGATGGGGACCTTCGCGGAATTCAAGAAGATTCTCACCGACGCGGAAGTGCGCAATCTGACGGCAGTCAATCTGCAGACGCGCGAACACAACTTCGGCGTGATCCTGTTTCCGCATGCGGAACGGAGAGCATTCGGCTCGTCCGGACCGCGGTTGATGGTGGGACTCGCTCTGCAGCTCGGCCTGACTCTCGAAAACTACGTGGTCAGCCACGACGCCCACCGCCGCACGAAAGAGTACGAACTGCTGACGGATATCGGCAAGGCAATCAGCTCGCGCCTCGATCAGGACGAGATTCTCCGTACCATCCAGAGCGAGTTGGGACAGATCTTTGATACCAGCCACTTCTACATTGCGTTTCAGGAGGGGGAACAGATCCGGTTCGAACTCGAGGTGAGAGACAATCGCGTTCTGCCCAAACGCAGCCGCGAACTGCGCAACGCATTCTCCGAGTTTGTGATTCGCAATGGCGAAGCCCTGCTCATCCGCTCCGATCTGGAGAACACGCGGAAGAATCTGGGCATCAGCCATGTTCCCGAGCGCCCTGCCAAATGCCTTATCGCCGCGCCCATTTTTTTGGGCAACAAGGCGTCCGGAATCATGGTGGCGATGAACCCTGACAGGGAATTCGTTTTCGAGCAGCGCGATCTTGATGTGCTGGTGACGGCTGCCGGACAGGTCTCGGTTGCAGTGGAGAATGCCCGCCTGTTTGCCGAGGAGCAGCGCCGTTCCCGGCAACTCGCGTTCCTCAACAACGTTTCCCGCACCGCCATCTCGAGCGACGATCCGGTGCACATGCTGGGCGAGATTGCCAGCGAGATTCAGAAAAACTTCAGCTTCGATCACATCGGCGTCGGCCTGCTCGACTACGGAACCAAAGAAGTCGAGATCAAAGCTGAGGCCGGAGCGACCGCCCACGCCATGGGCCGGCGCATCCCGCTGGGAACGGGAATTCTGGGCCGCGTCGCCCGCACCGGCGAACGCGCCCTGGTGCAGAATGCGCTGCCCGGCAATTTGACGGGAATTCTCCCCGACTCCCGCGCCGTGCTGTGCATCCCGATTACCTACGGCGAATCGCTGCTCGGCGTGCTCAACATTGAGAGCCGCAACGAGAATGCGTTCTCGCCGCAGGATGTTCTGATTCTCAATACCCTGGCCGATTTGTTGGCCACAGCGCTGCACAATGCTTTCGTGTTTCAAAAGTTGCAGCAGCAGTCCATCACCGATGGCCTCACCGGAATCAAGACTCGCCGCTTCTTCTGGGAAGCTCTGTCGGCGGAGTGGAAGCGGGCTTCGCGCTCGGGACGCCCATTCTCCGTAGTGCTCATCGATCTCGACAAATTCAAGGGGGTCAACGACACCATGGGCCACTTCGAGGGCGATCTGGTGCTGGCCCGCGTGGGCCGCCTGCTCGAACAAAAATCCCGGCAATCGAACGTGGTGGCCCGTTATGGCGGCGACGAGTTCATTGTGCTGATGCCCGAGACCGGCGCCGAACAGGCCCAGGTACTGGCCGAGCGCCTGCGCCAGTGGCTGGCCAGCGATCCCATGCTGAGCGAACATCACGTGACCGGCAGCTTCGGGGTTGCCAGTTTCCCCATGCACGGGTTTTCCATTGAGGACATCATCCGCGTGGCCGACGCCGGCATGTACGTCTCTAAGCGCTCGGGAGGGGACCGGGTCTCGACCGCGCAGGAATTTGTCGAAGGCCAGGACTTCGCCCGGCAGCGCCAGCAAATCTCGGCGTACATCGAGGGCTTTCTGCAGCGCGAGCACACTGGGCCCGAACATCTGGAGGAATTGACGTCCACTTTGTACAAGCTGTGCGGCGGCGATGCCGACTGCAACGTGCCGCTGCTGAAGGAAGCGATCGAATCGTTGAGCCGGGCGGCCGAGTCGCGCGAGCTGCAGACTGCCGGCCACGGTGATCTGGTGGCGCGCTACAGCGAAGTGATTGCCCGGTCTCTGGGTCTATCCCACGAGGAAACGGCCGACCTGGTTTACGCCGCCCGCGTGCATGATGTGGGCAAGATTTTCGTCTCCGAGCGCGTGCTTAACAAACCGGGACCGCTTGGCGAAGATGAATTTCTTCAAGTGAGAATGCACGCCCACGTCGGCGCGGCGATTGTCGGAACCATCCCGCACTCTCAGATGATGCGCGAGGCGATCGAACATCATCATCAGCGTTTTGACGGCTCGGGCTATCCCGATGGCTTGCGGGGTGAGCAGATTCCGCTGTGGGCGCGCATCATCGCCCTGGCTGATGCCTACGCGAACATGGTGACCGAGCAATCGTTCTCCGCCGCCCGCACGCCGGACCAGGCGCTCGACGAACTGTCGAAGATGAGCGGAACGCGCTTTGACGGCATGCTGGTGCGTTTGCTGATGCGCGGGCTGAGGTCGGAGCGCATGTCTTCGGGCAACGGAGATTAAAGTCCCCCACTTGCAACGGCAGACGGGAAACTGGAAACTAGTCTGCCATGTCTATTCCTCTTTCTCTCTCCGGTAAAGTTGCTCTCATCTCCGGCGGTTCGCGCGGCATCGGCGCGGCCACCGTCCGCATGTTTACTGCTGCCGACGCTAGAGTCGCCTTCAGTTATCTCAGCGCGCGCGCCCAGGCGGAGGTGCTGGCCAAAGAATGCGGCGCGGACGTCTGTCACCCCATCGCTTCCGATCTGAATAATCCTGAGGCTGCCCGAGCGTTGGTGGCTGAGACCGTCCGGCATTTCGGCCGGCTCGACATTCTGGTCGCCAACCACGGCGTCTGGCCGGAGCAGGACGTGCCGATCGACCGCATGTCCGATGAGCAGTGGCGCTCTACTCTGTCCATCAATCTCGACGGAGTTTTCGGGCTGGTCAAACACGCGGTTGCACAAATGAAATCGCAGAAAGCGCAGTCGAAGAACAGCCCCGCCGGACACATCGTGCTGATCAGTTCCACCAGCGGGCAGCGCGGCGAGGCCTTTCACTGCGACTACTCGGCGACCAAGGGAGCGATCATCAGTCTGACTAAGAGTCTTTCTTCCGAGCTTGCCCCCGACGGCATCTACGTGAACTGCGTTGCCCCAGGCTGGGTGGATACCGACATGAGTGCCGGAGCCCTGGCCGACCCCAAGAGCGGAGACGAGATTCGCCGCGAGATTCCGATGGGCCGCGTGGGCCGCCCCGAGGAAATTGCCGCCCCCGTGCTATTCCTGTGCACCGAGCACGCCAGCTTCATCACCGGGGAGGTATTTAACGTGAACGGAGGCGCGGTGCTGGCCGGTTAGGCTGAATGCTTTCTAAGCCTGGTTCGTCAGGAGGAACGAGATGTCGAAATTAATCGGTCTTGCGGGCACCTTCATGGTGCTCTTTGTTGCCATGCGACCACAGAGCGACAAGTTCCCGCGTTACAAGGCGGTCGAGGCTTACGAGATCCGACCGGGAATTCTGATGATACCGAGATACGCAGCGGACGGGCGGGTCTGCGAAATCGGGCTGGAAAGACGACATTACTCACCCGAAATGATTCGCCTCGACTCTAGTCTGTCGCGCAAAGAGATTGACGAAATTGTCGATGAACTTGCGCCGGAGAATGAGAGAGGCCCGAAAGAAGGAGGGCTCTTGGGTGACATCGCCTCAATCGACGGCGGTAGTCTCACAACGAGTTCGACATACGAGAATGTTTCAGTTGAGATATACAGCAAGCTCTTGCCGTCTAAGAAGCTCCAGATTGCGGAGGAAGGTGTCGCCGCGACGCTCACGTGGAAGAATCGAAAATGCCAGTAGGCGCAGCGGTTCGTCTCTAATCCGCACCGAATCCCACAAAAACGCCCGCAATCAGCTTGCATTCCGACCGTTTCCTGCATCCAAGAAGTAAGGAGCATTCACTGCGGCGGGCAGAAAACCCACAAGAAACGCTACAATTCTGATTGCACGCGATCACTCCCACAAGTGGAATGAAACAGTTTCTCCCGATTCTGGTTTTGGTCTGTGCGGCCTGGTCTCAGGCCGGCGACCAGCCTCGCACCGCCGCGGCTCAGGCGGCGCCACAGCCTCCGTCACAGACGACCAATCCCACGCCCGCCCCCGCGGGTCAGGAGAATGCCAACAAAGCTAAGGCTGTCCTCGAGCAGGGCATTCAGGCGTTGGGCGGACAGGCGTACCTCACCATTCGCGACCGCGAGCAGCAGGGGAAAACCTACGGTTTTCATCATGGACGATCCAGCGGCGCGGGTTATCCTTTTTGGGGCTTCTTCGAGTTTCCCGACAAAGAGCGCATCGAACTCACCAAAGAGCGCGACATCGCCCAGCTCTACGTCGGCAACAAGGGATACGAGATTACCTACAAAGGTCCTCATCTCCTCGAGAAAAAGGATTTGGAGGACTATCTCCGCCGCCGGCGGTTCTCGCTCGACACGGTTCTGCGCACCTGGGTGAACGATCCCAGCGTCGTGCTCCTGTACGAGGGCTTCGCCATCGCGGCGCAACATCCGTCGCAGCGGGTGACGCTGATCAATGCGCAGGACGAGAGCGTGACCCTCTACTTCGATAACGACACCCACTTGCCGGTTAAAAAGTCGTTCACCTGGCGCGACCCGCTCGACCGCCAGAAAAACCTGGAAGAAGAAGTGTATGAGAACTACCGTCAGGTCTCCGGCGTCATGGCGCCTTACAATGTGACCCGCTATTTCAACGAAGACATGGCCAGCCAGCGCTTCCTCAACAACGTGACCATCAACCAGGGCCTCGACCCCGCCATGTTCGACCAAAATTCCGGCTACGACCCCAACAAACCGGCCAGCAAACAGAACGGCAAGCACTAAGGAGCCATGCTGCTGTTGCTTTACGAGGATACCGACGCCCCCCCCGCAGATCTTCCAGAATGAACGTAAATCATTGCAATGTGAATGAGTTAACAACATCTCCTCCACAATGCGCCTTGCCTCCAGTGCGCCACGGATTGTGGCTTTTTTGCCACAGACAGTTTTTGTACCGCGAGCGTAATCTACAGCGTTCACCAGAACATTCTGATTCATTCTTGACCCAAGAGCAGACAATCCGCTCCAAGGTGGAATGCAGTGGCGTCGGCCTGCACAGCGGCGCCCCTGTCTCTATGGGCATCCTGCCGGCAGCGTCGGGCACGGGCATCGTGTTTCGCCGCACCGATCTCGACGGATTTGAAATCGAGGCCGTCAGCCGCAATGTTGCCCGGGTCAGCTACGCCACCAGCCTGATGAAAAAGGGCGTGCTCATTTCCACCACGGAGCACGTACTTTCCGCGTTCATCGGCATGGGCATCGATAACGCGATCGTCGAGCTCGACAATCTGGAACTGCCTATTCTCGATGGCAGCGCCCGGCCTTTTGTCGAGATGATTCGGAAGGCGGGCATCCGCAAGCAGCGCCGCGCCCGCAAATATCTGAAGATTCGCCGCGAGGTCGAGATGCGGGAGGGAAACAAATTTATCGCGGTGTATCCCTCGGACACTTATTCGGTTTCCTATTCGATTAACTTTCCGCATCCGCTCATTGGGAAAGAGACCTTTCAGGTGGAACTGACCAACGGCAGTTACTTGAAGCACATCGCGCCCGCGCGCACGTTTGGGTCGCGCCAGGACGAGCAGGCCATGCGCGACATGGGACTGATTCGCGGCGCGTCCAGCGAGAACTGCATTGTGCTGACCCGGGACGGCGTGGAGAACGGCCCGCTCCGCTTTCCCGACGAATTCGTGCGCCACAAAGTGCTCGATTTGGTTGGCGACCTGGCGCTGTTGGGCAAGCAGATTCTCGGCAACGTCGTTGCCGACCGCGCCGGTCACGCCATGCACACCGCGCTGGTCTCGCGCATTTTGCGCGACAAAACGTTGTGGGAGGAAGTAACTTTCCCGGACGAAGGCCGCGACAGTACCGCTCATTCCAACAGCGAAGCAGCCGCCGGATCTTCTCTGTAGTTTTGTCCTCTGCAACGCGAATCAAAAAGCAATTGTCATCCCGACCGGAGCCGGAGCGTAAGCGACGGCGAAGTGGAGGGACCTGCTTTCGCCGATGGCGCCCGTCTAGTCCGCGGGCTCGGAGGGCATCCCGCTGGAATCGCGCACATCCTGCGGCTGCTCCTGCAACAGTCTTTCCAGCTCGGCACGCGTCTGATCGATCACCGCGGCGGCAAACCGGCGCGCCGAGTCCTGCCTCTCCTTCGACAGATCTTTGACGCGCATATTGAGCAAGGGGATATCCTCTTCAAACCAGCGCAGCGTTCGTTGCACTTTGGCAATGCGAAAATCGTTGGTCACGATTCCATCTCTCCGTAGTCTCTGAGTGGTGATCTCCCAGATTGCCACGGATAAAGCCGCGCGCAAGTCCAAAGAAAGATACCCCTAACCGCGTTGGCGTGCAGCGTCGTGGAAGAGCGGCGCTTTCAGCGCCGCGTCAAGCGGGGACAATGAAAACGGGCTTCAGCCTCTGCGGGCGAGTTAATGTAAGAAGGATGTTAGTGCGCCGTCTCGGATTGGGCGGCCGCCAGGCGCTCTTTGGCTCCGGGGAATTCCTGTTCCATATGTTCATCAAGCCAATGTTCGAGCTCAGTCTGCGAACTCTTCGGAACATGGTGAAAGCGGAACCCGGCCTGGCCTTTCACGTCGACCCAGGCAACCTCGGCCTCGACTTCCAGATGGATGTCGCTTCCCGGCAGCGAGAACTTCAGATGAGGCGCAGCACCTTTGGGCAGCGCTTCCCGCAGCATCAGCGCAATGCCGCCCTCGCTGATGTTGGTGCTGGTCGCGTTCAGAGTCTTGCCTTCGTATGCGACTTTAACCTGCATCTTCACCGGCTGGCGGAAGTAGCGGCGGCGTTCCTTAATCATGAAATTCAGGGCAGCGTGAAAGCAGCGGGAGGCGTTGAGCGCGCTGATCGGTTTCTGCAGCACGAAGTTGGCGCCCATGCCGAACGCGTCCTGGGTGGTCGTCCTATGTCCATTGAGGATGGCAAAAGCAACGCAGTTCTTATTGCTAGGCGTGCTTCGCAGACCCTGCAGAACCGCCAGCCCGCCATTCAGATCGTCGCAATCCACGATCACCGCGTCGAACTTGTCGGTGATTAGAATGTCCGCGCCGGCCCGCGCCTCATGGCAAATTTCCACATCAATCGACAGTTTTTCGAGCGTCGGCCGGATCACACGTACCAATTCCGGATCCTGGCTCAGGAGGAGCGAATCCAACGTCATGCTGAGATTCTAGAGTGCATGAGAGGTGCAAGATAGTGACCAAGGTCATACACCTTTCGGCGCGATTGAGCCTCGGGCACTCAGGCCTATTTTCGGCACTCGGGAACGCGCCGGATTGTGCTTCGGAATCTCTCAGAGTACAACTGAACAGCACGCCCCATGCCTGCGCTCGTTTATCTTTCGCTCGGATCCAACGTTGGCGACCGCGAACTCCAACTGCGGGACGCCCTTAGACGCCTCGCCGTGAATGGCCGAGTCGTGGCGGTTTCTTCGTTCTACGAAACCGAGCCCGTCGAGTTCACCGACCAGGCGTGGTTCCTGAACTGTGTTGTGGGGCTTGAAACCACGGAGACTCCGGAGCAGCTGATGATGGCCTTACTGCAGATCGAGCAGCAGATGGGCCGCAGGCGCATCCAGAAAAAAGGGCCGCGCACTATCGACATCGACATCCTGCTTTTCGACGAAGCGATTGTCGATTCGCCGGCATTGACCATTCCTCATCCCGCGATGCACCAGCGCCGTTTCGTGCTGGAGCCTCTGGCGGAAATTGCGCCGGAAGTGCGGCATCCGGTGCTCGATAAAACGATTCGCGAGTTGCTGGAAGCTTTGCCAGCAGGGCAGATCGTTCGCCGCTTCATTGCCCAAGCCAACGACTAACGACCGGAGGCCAACGACCGCTTTAGGGCAGGATGATCCGGCTCCCGGCCTCCTGCGGTGCAACCACCGCTGCTTCCTTCTCCGGAAACTGGGCAAACAGAAATTCCACGAAGGCGCGTGCCTTGGGACGTCCCGAGGTCCGCCCGTTCGCCAGCCGCAGCAGAAAGACGAGCGCTTTCAGCACCTCAGAATCCCGCAGGCTCGAGTAGCCCGCGTGCTTCTGCTCGGCCTCGCGGTACTCCTTTACCATCGTCTCGATTTCGGACGCAACCCTGCGCCGCGCGTCACTGGTCAGCGGCTGCTCGTAGTGGAGGCCGGAGTTCACCCGGCGCTCGTAGCTTTGCGCCAGAACGGAAAGCGCGGCAATCAGATCCTGATCGTGCAGGCTGCGGTCGGCCCGGGCCGCTTTGGCCAGCGCATAGGTCAGGCCCATGAGCAGATGCTCTTTCTCGTACATGAACTGATCGGAGACTTCGACCTGCAAGAACAATCCAGCGGGATCGATCTGCTCTACTGGTCGTGGCTTCTCGTGTTCGTGCGCCTGCAGAAGATACGGGCAATCGCTCGGACAGTCGAGCGTCACCTCGCGCTGCTCTCCGCAGCACTGCGGGCAAATGCGCCCGTGAACAGCGGGGCAAAAGCGCTTCTCCTTGCGGATTTCACAAATCGCGCAACTCAATCGCGGGCCTCCTCTGCAATCATTATGTCATCCCCCCGCGGGATTCCACCACGGAGGCACCGCGATACGGAGGATTTTTCTGCTGTCAGGTTCAGCTTTCTTTCTTATTCCGTGCCTCCGCGTCTCCGTGGTGGAATCGCCGTTCCCTGTTCCCGCGGGTACGCATGGCAGGCCCGCTCCGGGATGCCGAGGCACGGGAAGCCCTGTAGAAATGGCCTCTCCCGCGTTTACAAATTATAAAACCCCCATAAAATAAGGTGTTTTTCCACAGGCTCGCGGGTATAAGATAGGCCCCGCTGGTATTAAACCGATTTTTTCGAGGAGGAAATACATGGCTGCAGGTTTGACCAAGACACAGCTCATTCGGCATCTGGCCGAGAAAACCGAGCTCCCCAACAAAACCGCGGCGGCGTTTCTGGAGCACCTGGCCGACACCGCTATCAAAGAAACCAAGAAGAACGGCATTTTCGTAGTGCCCGGCCTCGGCCGTCTGGTGAAGGCGCACCGCAAGGCTCGCGTGGGACGCAACCCGCAGACCGGCGAACCCATCCAGATCAAGGCTAAGACCGTCGTGAAGTTCCGCGTGGCCAAGGCCGCGAAGGACGCGATCGCCCCCAAGAAGCCGTAGTTTCTGTTTGAGATTAAATTCGAAGGCCGGCCCAGGCCGGCCTTTGTTTTTTCTACGATGCACACGTAGCGGCGGACGCACTCGTCCGCCGGGTTTTGCAAGCTCAGGGAAAGCCCCATGCTCAACTGGATCGTCATCGGAATTGGCGACATCGCGATTCGACGCGTCATCCCCGCGATCCAGGCCGAGCCCCGCAGCCGCCTCTACGGACTCGTCACCCGCGATCCCGCGAAGGCGGCGCCGTACGGCGTACGCACGTGGACGAATCTAGATGAGGCGATTGCGGATCCCGAAATTCACGCTGTGTACGTCGGCACGCCGGTCTTCCTGCACGCGCCGCAGACCATCCAGTCGCTTCGCGCCGGCAAGCATGTGCTGTGTGAGAAGCCCATAGCCATGAACGAGGCCGAGGCGCGCACCATGGTGCAAGCTGCGGAGGAGAGCGGCAAGACTTTCGGCGTAGCCTACTATCGCCGCTGTTACCCCAAGGTGCAGCGCGCGAAACAGCTGCTCGGAGCCGGAGTCATCGGAAAGCCAGTGCTGGCCGAACTCACGTGCCACGGATGGTTCGACGGCACGGGGAGCCGCAGTTGGCTGGTCGATCCCGCCAAGGCTGGAGGCGGACCGCTGTTCGACATCGCTTCGCACCGCATCGACGTTCTGAACTTTCTTTTTGGCCAGCCCCAGCGCGCCGCTGGCCAGCTCTCGAACGTAGTGCATCACTACGCGGTCGAAGACAACGCCACCGTGATGATTGAATATGCGGGCGGAGTGCGCGGCATTGTCGACGTGCGCTGGCACTCTAAGGTAAGCCGTGACGAATGCCGCATCCGCGGCACTGACGGCGAGATGGAGTTATCTCCGCTGAACGGTCCCGATCTCGTTTATCCTGGCGTCCGCGAAAACCTTCCGCCGCACGCCAACCTGCACTATCCCATGCTGGAAAATTTCGTGGACGCGGTGGAAGACAAAGGGACACTGCTGTCTAGCGGGGCAACAGCGTTCTGGACCGACTGGGTAACGGAACGAGCTCGGCGGCCTAAGTCATAGACATTGGCACTCAGCGGCTAAACAGTATGCTGAAAAATTCAGTTGGTCGAAGAAAAACGACAACGAGGGCTGAAGCCCAGATTAATTTTCAACGGCTTACGCGGCCCTAAAGGGCCGCTCTTCCACGGTAGCACCGACAAATCCGAGTTTTTCCGCAAACGGTAAAGCCGCATCTCTATCGGCTCCGGGCGGCACGGCTGAAAGCCGTGCCCTTTCCAAAACGGACTTGGGCCGACACTTCTAGTTACCTCCCGTATTCGTTCTTCACCACTTCGCCGCCCTTCATCACAAACTTCACACGCTCCAGAGTCGTCACGTCCTTCACCGGATCGCCGTCTACCGCGACGATATCCGCCCACGCTCCCGGCTCCAGGCTGCCAACTTTGCCGGACCACCCCAGCAGATCCGCGGCATTTACCGTCGCTGCCTGAATGGCCTGGAGCGGCGTCAGCCCTAACTTCACCATTACGGCGAACTCATGCGCGTTCAGGCCATGCGGATAGACAGCCGCATCAGTGCCAAAGGCGACTTTCACTCCACTGGCGAAGGCATGGGCGATGTTCTTGCGCGCAGCCGCCATCACCGTTTTGGCCTTGGTGAGATAGAACTCAGGCACATGATTTCTTTCGACGTTTTCCAGAAACCAGTCTCCCAGGTAAAGTGTGGGCACAAGATACGTGCCGTTCTTCTTCATCTCCGCGATCGCCGCGTCGTCAATGTAGGAGCCGTGCTCGATCGAATCGACGCCCGCCTCCGACGCCCAGAGAATGCCTTGCGCTCCATGCGCGTGGGCCGCGACTTTTCGTCCCAGGCGATGCGCGTCGGCCACAATGGCCTTCATCTCCTCCAGTGTGTACTGGGAAGCCTGCGGATCGTCGCCTTTGGAGAGCACTCCGCCGGTCGCGCAGATCTTGATCACATCAGCGCCGTACTTGATGTTCTCGCGCACCTTGTGCTGCACGCCGGCGATGCCGTCGGCAACGCCGTCTCCCACGGCGTGATATTCGTAAGGCAGCAGGTTGTTGTCGCAGTGCCCGCCGGTGATCCCCAGGGCCGGCCCGCTCGCTATAATCCTCGGCCCCGGCACATCGCCTGCGTTGATGGCGTCGCGCAGTGCGACGTCGCTGAAGCCGCTCGCTCCCACGTTGCGCACTGTGGTGAACCCCGCGAGCAAAGTCAGTCGCGCGTTCTTGGCGCCAGTGAGCGCCTCGCGCGGCACGGAAATTCCGAGTTCTTCGTAGCCGAACTTGGGATCCATGGTCAGGTGCGTGTGCGCGTCAATCAAGCTCGGCAGCACGGTCGCATTGGGCAGATCGATGCGGACCGCATCGGCGGGAATCTTTGCTTCGGCCGTGGCGCCAGCGCTGATGATCTTTCCGTCTTCGATGACCAGTGTCTGGTCGGCGAGCAGCTTGCCGGTCTTCACATCGAGCAGATGCCCGGCGTGAACCACGACGTGCCGCGGCGACTGGGACGTTTGAGCGATCCCGACCGTCCCCAGACAGAACAACGCAACCAGAACATTGCAAATATTTCTCATGCTTTCCCTTTCCCCGGATTATTTGATTGGTGCGACAACGTCTGCCCGCGACTGCCTCACTTCCGCCGTCCGTCGAGGCCCCAGACTCGTCCGGCGTCGGCCGCGAAGAAGATGATGAATAGCAGCAACAGCGGTAGATGTTCAAGTTCCGCGCCGAAGTAGCGCCAGACTGGCATTCCGTGACCCGGCCCCCACCACGTGGCCAGAAGCATATTCAGCAAAAACAGAATAGCCAGAACGCAGGCCGGACGCACCCACAGCCCGATCAGCAAAGAAATGCCGATCAGCAGCTCGACGACTCCAACCAGATAACCGAAGAACACCGCATGCGGCAAAACCACGCCCGCTAAGAAAGGGCGGTAGATGCTGACCGCGCTGTTCGCAATGTAGTCCTGCAGATAATTTTGAAACCCACCATGGGCAAATGCGGGCCCGGCCACCTTGTATTCTCCGAACAATAGAAAGAACACGGACGCGGCCATGCGCACGCCAGCAATCGTCCGGGACAAGGCGGAGGGGACATTCATGATTTCAGGATTGAGGAGCCGGGCGAATGATCCTAGCCTCCGGGCCCGTCGTTGGAGACGTATTGCTCGAGCGACTCAAGTTCCCGGCTTAGATCGTCGACGCGCCACTCCAGCAGATTCCTGATCGAAAGAATGCCGAGCAGCTTGCCGTTGTCATCGGCCACGGGCAGATGGCGGAAGTGCCGCTCCAGCATGATGCTCAGGGCTTCTCCTGCGCCGGTGGCCCGCGTAGCCATCTCGACCGGCGTGGTCATCAGGTCGCGTACCGAGGTCGCCTTCGGGTCCACATGGCTGAGCGCCATTTTTCGAAGGACATCGCGCTCGGTAAAAATCCCCGCCACCCGATACTCGCTGTCGACCACGGCGACCGCGCCCACATGATGATCCAGCATCTTATGAATAGCGTCGGCCACTGTGGCTTCCAGGCCTACCGCGGCAATCTCCCGGTCGCAAAGATCGAGTACGCTCATACATACCTCCTTGGGCCCTTTCGCTGAGGAACCAAATTCCAGCGACTCAAACTGGATTGACGCATTATGCTCGCAGCGAAACGGATGTCAAGAGAATTTGCGTGGAAATATTCCCCCGGCCCCGCTCGGAAGGACGGCCGATTCCCAGAACAGTCCGCCTTACTTAGCCCGTCAGTTCCCCCGAAACACCTTGCCGTCTTTCATCACGAATTCGACGTTCTCCAGCACCTTGATGTCGCGCAGCGGATCAGCACTCACCGCGACAATGTCGGCGAACGCGCCCGGAGCCACCACGCCGATTTTGCCCTCCATATCGAGCATCACAGCCGCGCGCGACGTGGCGCTCTGGATCGCGTCCATGGGCTGCATGCCGAATTCCACCATGCGCGAGAATTCCTGCGCGATGGGCTCGCTCCATGGGATTCCGCCCATGTCGGTGCCGAAAACGATCTTCACGCCGGCCTTCAGCGCTTTCTTGAAGGACGGTTCATGCGCGGCGGCGCGCAGCCGGTCGCGCTGTCCACCGGGAGTATCGGCAGGAGCCCAGTCTTTGTAGTACGGACTCAGCGTCGGCACGTACCAGGTTCCCTGCTTCAGCATCTGCGCGATGGCAGCATCGTCGAGGTCGAGCCCGTGCTCGATAGAATCGCATCCGCCGTCGAGGGCGCGATGGAGGCCGATTCCGCTATACGCGTGGCACGCGACCTTCTTGCCCCAGCCGTGAGCCTCGTCCACGATGGCGTGCAGTTCCTCGACGGTCAGCGTCGGCTGCGAAACCAGTTCCCCATTCTTTCCCACCCACGAACGGTGCGTCATGTACACCTTGATCCAATCGGCGCCGTGGTCGAGCTGTTCACGCGCGGCCTTGCGCGCTTCCACGGGACCATCGACAATCTGCGCTCCCTTCGGCATCTCCAACTCGGGTGCGTAGCCTTCCAACATGTAGCCGCCCGTGGTCGAGATGGCTCGCGTCACCACGAACAGCCGCGGTCCGGGAATGTATCCCGCCTGAATCGCCTGCTTGATGCCGACATCGCCGTAGCCCGCGCCCTCGGTTTCGAGGTCGCGCAGGGTGGTGAAACCCTGCTCCAGCGCCCGCCGCGCGGCAACCGTGGCTCGCGCCGCGCGCAACGCCAAAGGTGCAGTCAGGATGTTCGCGTCGTATCCCCCCTGCGCGGGATCTTCGCCTTGCAGAAAGATGTGGGTGTGCGAATCGATCAGACCGGGCAGCACTGTCTGCTTCGAGAGGTCGATCACCGTCGCACCGGCAGGAATCTTCGCATTCCCCGCGTCTCCAACGCTTTCAATGAGGTTGCCGCGAATCACGATCACCTGATCGCGCCGCGGCTTGTCGGACTTGCCGTCGATGAGCATGCCGGCACGAATAACCGTAACCGGCGCCGATGGCGAACCCGTCTGTGCGATTGCGCATGTGGCGAAGATAAGAGACAAGATCAGGAGTAGGTGTTTCATGCGATCTCCCCGCAACCTTCCGCCGCGGAAATTCCAGTCCGCTAATATGATTGGGCGGGAAGGATTCTATACCCTTCGGCAATAGCCTGCCTCAAGGCAGCGGGCAAAAACATCGGACCCAGGAGGAAGAAGTCTTGCAGCTACGGGTCGCGGAAGTCCGGGATGGCGAGGCTATTGTCTCCGTGATCAACGCTGCTTTTCGCCAGGCCGAGAGTTTTCTTGTCGATCGTGATCGTATCGACCTGGAGACGGTGTTGCAATTGTCACAGAGAGGGACTTTCCTGATCGCAGATGATCTCGGCTGCGTGTGTGGCTGCCTTTACGTTGAACCCAGGGGAGACCGGTCCTATTTGGGTTTGCTGTCGGTCGATCCGCAACGCCAGAAGTCTGGGCTTGGTTCGGCGCTAATGGACGCCGCCGAAGACTATTGCGCCAAGGCAGGCAGCCGCTTTATGGACTTGCGGATGGTGAGTGTGCGGGAGGAGTTGCCCGCATTCTACCGTCGCCGCGGATACGTTGAAACCGGCACCGAGCCCTTCCCTCCTGACCTGAACCCAAAAGTGCCCTGTCACTTCGT
>Ga0210399_10000733_pt1 | contig 25925 bp, 20 predicted proteins | sample IncBWC14MmetaG_FD_150865 | JGI IMG/M metagenome (GOLD analysis project Ga0210399, IMG submission 150865) | Forest soil microbial communities from Barre Woods Harvard Forest LTER site, Petersham, Massachusetts, United States - Inc-BW-C-14-M | ecosystem: Environmental > Terrestrial > Soil >... | reverse complement strand
GGCTGACGCGCGGCGCGGCCCCGAGGAGGCGCGCGACCGCCTCACCGTCCAGCGTCGCCGACATCACCAGGATCCGCAGCTCCGGCGCGAGCTGCGCGCGCGCGTCGAGGCTCAGCGCGAGCCCGAGGTCAGCCTGCAGACTGCGCTCATGAAACTCATCGAACAGCAGCCCCGCCACGCCCTCGAGCGCCGGGTCCTGCTGCAGCATGCGAGTGAGCACGCCCTCGGTGACGACCTCGAGGCGCGTGGCGCCCGAGACCCGTGTGTCGAGCCGCATGCGGTAACCGACCGTCTGCCCGACCGCCTCGCCGAGCGAGTGCGCCAGACGCTGCGCGATGGCACGCGCCGCGAGCCGGCGCGGCTCGAGCATGATGAGCCGCTTGCCGCGCGCCCAGGGCTCGTCGAGCAGCGCCAGTGGCACCAGGGTGCTCTTGCCGGCGCCGGGCGGCGCCTCGAGCACCGCGGCGCCGCGCGCGGCGAGCGCCTGCCGCAGGGCCGGCAGCGCCTCCTCGACCGGCAACCCCGGGCTGACCGCGATCCGCTATTCCTTGCTGCCGAGCAGCGGCTTGATGAGATCGAGCGGTAGCGGGAAGACCAGCAGCTGGGTGCGCTCGTGTGCGATGTCGGCGAGCGTCTGCAGGTAGCGCAGTTGCATCGCGCTCGGCTGCGTCGCCAGCATCGCCGCGGCGTCGACCAGCCTTTGTGCCGCCTGCTGCTCGCCCTCGGCGTTGATGATCTTGGCGCGACGGGTGCGCTCGGCCTCGGCCTGCTTGGCCATGGCGCGGATCATGGTCTCGTCGAGGTCCACGTCCTTGATCTCGACGGTCGACACCTTGATGCCCCAGGCCTCGGTGTTCTGGTCGAGGATGCGCTGCAGGTCGACGTTGAGCTTGTCGCGCTGCGAGAGCAGGTCGTCCATCTCGTGCTGGCCCACCACTGAGCGCAGGGTGGTTTGCGCGACCTGGCTCGTGGCATCGAAAGCGTTGGCCACCTGGATGATCGCCTTGCTGGGGTCGACCACGCGGAAATAGACCACGGCGTTCACCTTGACCGAAACGTTGTCGCGCGTGATCACGTCCTGCTTGGGCACGCTCAGCACGATGACGCGCAGATCCACGCGGCGGGTGCGTTGGATCACGGGCCAGATCAGCACCAGGCCCGGCCCCTTGATGCCGGAGTAGCGCCCGAGCGTGAACACCACCATGCGCTCGTACTCGTTCAGCACGTTCATGGCGGTGAATACGAGGATGATGAAGAGAATGACGACGGCGACGACGAACGGCATGCGATTTCTCCGGTATGCCCTATGCGCTTACTGCGGCTCGACCCACAATGTTAGACCTTCCACCCTGACGATGCGCGTCGTCTGTCCGGCGCGCAGCGCGACGTCGCTGCGCGCATTCCACAGCTCGCCGCCGTAGCGCACGCGCCCCTTGCCGGTGAAGTCCTCGAACACCTCGGCGTCGGCGCCGATCATGCCGGCTGCCCCGGTGGCTACCGGATGGCGGTGGGCGCGGGTCGCCAGGTACACGATGCCGGCGATCGCGAGGGCGCCCACGGTGGCAAGCGCGGCGATCAGCGGCCGGCCGACGCGCATGCCCGGCACATCCGTGTCGAACAGAATGAGTGAGCCGACGACGAACGCAATCAGACCCCCTGCTCCGAGCGAACCGTAGGTCGGGAAGAAGAACTCGGCGATGATCATGCCGGTGCCGAGCAAGAGCAGCGCCAGCCCCGCGTAGTTCACCGACAGGATCTGGAACGCGAACAGCGCGATCAGCAGGCAGATCGAGCCGGCGACACCGGGCAGCACCGCACCCGGATTGTACCCCTCGAGCAGCAGTCCCCAGATCCCGATCAGCATGAGGCCGTAGGCCACGGTCGGGTTGGTGATGACGGCGAGCAGCTCCGTGCGCCAGTCGGGCTTGACGCTCACCACCGCGAGGTCGCGGGTGGCAAGCTTTACGGTGCGCTCGCCGAGGTGCACCTCGCGGCCGTCGCTGCGCGCGAGCAGGTCGGGCAGGTCGTGCGCGATCAGATCGATCACCTTCTGCTCGAGAGCCGCGCTGGCGGTGAGACTCGCCGCGCCGCGCACCGCCTGCTCCGCCCAGTCGGCGTTGCGGCCGCGCAGCTCCGCGAGCCCGCGGATGTAGGCGACGGCATCGTTCACCACCTTGCGCTCCATGGCGCTTCCCGCCGGGCTCGGCGGCGCGCTGCCCCCGGGCGCGCCGCCGCCGCCCTTGTCCGTCGGCTTCCCCGGCGGCTCGATCGGCGGCGATGGAGCCTCCGGCTCGCCGCCGATCGACACCGGCGTGGCGGCTCCTAGATTGGTGGCCGGCGCCATGGCGGCGACGTGGCTCGCATAGAGGATGTAGGTGCCGGCGCTCGCAGCGCGTGCGCCCGAGGGCGTGACATAGCTCGCGACCGGCACCGGGGAGGCGAGAATCGCGCGGATGATGTCGCGCATCGCGCTGTCGAGCCCGCCCGGGGTGTCCAACTCGAGCACCACCAGGCGGCTGCCGCGCTCGCGCGCCGAGTCGATGCCGCGCACCACGTAGCGCGAGGTCGCAGGCCCGATCGGCCCGTTGATCTCGAGCACCGTGGCCGTGCCGGGCGGCGCGCTGCTGCCGGCCGCTGCGGGGGTGGCGGCGGGAGCCGGCGCCGCCGCATCCGGCGCGGCGGCGGCCATGGCGACGGCGACGCCGCAGCCGAGGAGCGACCAGAGGAGCGCACGCTGCAGGCGGGCTGACATGCCGGACACCCTACTCTCGCGCCGGCTCGATCCGCAATCTCGCAACCGGAGCCGGCGTCAGTTGCTCACGGCCCGCTCACGACGCGCTCACGCGAGCGCGTGCAGACCCTGGTAACCGACATATACGCCCACCAGCATGATGAGGGCGCCGGAGAAGTACGGCGCCTTGCGGGCGAGCTCGCCGAAGCCGCTGAAGCGTCGCGCGGCGTGCTGCACGCCGAGCGCGGCCACCGCGCCCGTAGTCACCATGGTGAGCGCGAGGCCGATGCTGAAGCACAGCACCAGCGCCGCACCGAGCGCGACCTTCTTCAGCTGCAGGCACAGCAGCAGCACCGTAATCGATGCCGGGCACGGGATCAGCCCGCCGGTGAGTCCGAACACCACGATCTGCCCGGTCGTCACGTGGCGGCTGGCGAAGCGCCGGCGGATGTCGTTGGCGTGCGCGAGCTCGTGCGGGTCCTGGTAGCCGGGCGCCGCCACGTCGAGGCCCTGATAGCCGGGGAGCGCATGGCGATGTCCGCCCTCGACGAACTCCAGGTCGAAGTCGTGACTATGTCCGGCAGATCCAAGGCGCAGCCGCGCGACGAACTCGTGCGGCTCGGGGATGGTCTGCTGCGACTCGAGATAGCCGCCGTGCCGGCGGAAGCTGAAGATCTCCCGGCTGCCGTCCGCGCGCTCGGTCTCGATCCGCACCTGCGCGGGGACCCAGGCGGCCCCGGCCTCCTGGTAGAGACGAAACCGCGGCGGCACGCCGTCCTCGAAGATCATGAGGCGTGCGACGCCGTGCCCGGTGTCGATGCGGCGCCCCTCATCGTGCCCGTGAGCGTGATGATGATCGTGATGGTGATCGTGCAGTGGGCCATCGTCGGCTTGCGCCGCGCTCGCCTGCCGCGTCCGCCACAGCATCCAGGCCGCCACCGCGATGATCAGCACCGCGGACACAACCTGAAAATAAGGCTCGGTGGTCTCGGTATTCCAGTTGCGCCCGAAGTACAGCCCGGCGAGCGCAATGGCCCACACGATCGCGGTGTGCGACAGCGTGGCCGAGAGCCCGAGCAGCACCGCCTGCGCGAGCGTGCCGCGGATCGCCACGATGAAGGCGGCCATCATGGTCTTCGAGTGCCCGGGCTCGAGCCCGTGCAGGGCGCCGAGCAGGATGGCGCTCGGCACGAACAACCAGGAATTTCCCTGCTGCAGCAGGGTCACGAAGCTCGTCATCGGGCGGTCTGCGGGATATATAGGGTAGGGGGTATAGTATACCCGCCGGGCCAGGGCACCGCCCACCCGCCGCCTCGGGGTGCGCGCTCGCCGGGGCGCTTACGGCCGCCGGCGTGGCGTACGCGGCAGCCCGGTGTGCTGGGTACGAAACGGCCGCGCGCCCCCCGGCCGGTGCCGCGCCCCGCCGCCGCTGCCCGCCGGCTGATAGGCCGGGATCAGCTGGCGGCGGCCGTTGCCGATCAGGTCAGCGCGTCCCATGCGCCGCAGCGCCTCGCGCAGCAGCGGCCAGTTGTCGGGATCGTGGTAGCGCAGGAACGCCTTGTGCAGGCGGCGTATCTTGAGGCCCTTCGGGATCAACACCTCTTCGCTCGAGCGCGTGATGCGCTTCAGCGGGTTTCTGCCCGAGTGATACATGGCGGTGGCGGTGGCCATGGGTCCCGGCAGGAACGCCTGCACCTGGTCGGCGCGGAAGCCGTTCCGCTTCAGCCACAGCGCCAGCTCCAGCATGTCCTGCTCGGAAGTGCCGGGGTGCGCGGCGATAAAGTAGGGAATCAGGTACTGCTCCTTGCCCGCCTCCTTCGAGTAGCGGTCGAAGAGCTCCTTGAAACGGTCGTAGGCGGCGACCCCGGGCTTCATCATCTTCGAGAGCGGGCCCTCGGCGAGCGCCTCGGGCGCGATCTTGAGGTAGCCGCCGGTGTGGTGCTGGGCGAGCTCCTTCACGTACTCCGGCGACTCGATCGCGAGGTCGTAGCGCACGCCCGAGGCGATCAGCACCTTGCGGATACCGGGCAGGGCACGCGCGCGGCGGTAGAGCCGGATCAGCGGAGCGTGGTCGGTATTGAGATTCGGGCAGATTCCCGGGTACACGCACGAGGGCCGGCGGCAGGCGCTCTCGATCTCGCGGCTCTTGCAGGCGAGGCGGTACATGTTGGCGGTCGGGCCGCCGAGGTCGGAGATGACGCCGGTGAAGCCCGGCACGGTGTCGCGCACCGTCCCGATCTCGCGCAGCACCGAGTCCTCCGAGCGGCTCTGGATGATGCGGCCCTCGTGCTCGGTGATGGAGCAGAAGGTGCAGCCGCCGAAGCAGCCGCGCTGGATCGCGACCGAGAAGCGGATCATCTTGTAGGCAGGAATGGCGGCCTTGCCGTACAGGGGATGCGGGGCGCGCGCGTAGGGCCGCTCGTACACCCAGTCCATCTCGGCCGTGGTGAGCGGCAGCGGCGGGGGATTCAGCCACACATCGACATCGCCGTGGCGCTGGGTGAGCGCCCGGGCGTTACCGGGGTTCGACTCGAGGTGCAGGATGCGCGAGGCGTGCGCGTACAGCACCGGGTCCGCCGCCACCGCGTCGTACGCCGGCATGCGGATGACGCTGCGCTCGCGATCGGCGTTCTTCACGCGGCGCACGAAGCGCACGACGTGCTCGGCGACCGGTGCGGCCGGCGCGGCCGGCGCGGCCGCGCAAGGGGTGGCGCCGACTATCGCGGGCACCGCGGGCCCGGCAGGTGCGCTGCCGCCTGCGGCGGGAGCCCCGCGGCCCCGCTCGGCCATCGCGTAAGGGTCGACCGGAGGATTGAGGGGTCCCGGCGCATCGAGATGCGTCGAGTCGATCTCGATCCACTCCGCCGGCGTGCCGCGCCGGACGAACACCGTGCCGCGCACGTCGATGAGGTCGCCGATCGACTCGCCGCCGGCGAGCCGGTGCGCGATCTCGCAGATCTGCCGCTCGCCGTTGCCGTAGACCAGCATATCGGCCTTGGCATCGAGCAGCACCGAGCGGCGCACCTTCTCCGACCAGTAGTCGAAGTGCGCGATGCGCCGGAGCGAGGCCTCGATGCCGCCGATCACGATCGGCACGTCGCGAAATGCTTCGCGCGCGCGCTGCGCATATACGATCACGGAGCGGTCGGGTCGCCGTCCGCCCTCGCCTCCCGGCGTGTAGGCATCATCGCTCCGCACGCGCCGCTCGGCGGTGTAGCGGTTCACCATGGAATCCATGTTGCCGCCGGTGATGCCGAAGAACAGGTTCGGCCGGCCGAGCTCGGCGAAGGCAGCGGCACTGTGCCAGTCGGGCTGCGCGATGATGCCGACGCGGAAGCCCTGCGCCTCGAGCACCCGGCCGACGATCGCCATGCCGAAGCTCGGGTGATCGACGTAGGCGTCGCCCGTCACGATGACGACGTCGCAGCTGTCCCAGCCGAGGAACTCCATCTCGGCGCGCGACATGGGCAGGAACGGGGCCGTGCCGAAGCGCTCGGCCCAGTGCTTGCGGTAACCGGTGATGTCGCGGGCGGTCTGCATGGCACCAAGTATTAAAGACCCTCGGCAACTCCCGGGCAAGACGCAGGCGGGCGCAGCCCTTAGCGTAAGGGCGCCCCTGCCGGAACGCGCGCCGACGCCTGGCCCGGACGGCGGAACGCCGCCCGCCGCATCGGCCTGGTACGGTAACTTGGTACCATGGTAACATCGGCGGCATGAAGACCGTCACCCGCACCCAGACCGGAGTGCGCCTGGAGACCCGGTTGCTCAAGGTGCTGAAGGCGCTCGCGACCGAGCTCGACCTGTCGCTCGGCGACCTGCTCGAGGGCATTGTGCTGCATGCCTTCGAGGGCAAGGCGCCGTTCTCGGCGCCCACGCTGAAGAAGCTCCGGACCCTGCGCGCCGTCTACGGGCTCGACCTGACGGCGAAGGATTCGCATCGCCTGCGCGAGGATGAGCCAAGATGACGGCTGACTCCCCCGAGCTCGCACGCTTCATGCGCGTCGAGATCGTGCCGAGCGAATTCCCCCACCGCGACCACGTACAGATCGCCTACGAGATGCTGATGCGCCACGACTTCCCGGAGACGGTGCTGCTCTTCAGCCGCACGCTGCGGGCGATGGCGGAGAAGGCCGGCAGACCCGAGGCCTTCCATCAGACGGTCACGATTGCTTTTCTGTCGCTGATCGCCGAGCGCATGCACGGCGCCCCGGCGGAGGATTTCGCCGCGTTCGCGCGAGCGAATCCCGATCTGCTCGAGAAGACCCTGCTGGCGCGCTGGTACGGCGCCGAGCGGCTGAACTCAGCGCTCGCGCGGCGTACGTTCCTGCTGCCGGATCCGCCACCGCCGAGTCCTGGCACGCGCTGATGCGCCCGACGTCAGGGAATTCCGCGCGCCTGCGCTATGCTGCGGCGGCGATGAAGTCCTCACGGGCAGTCGTTGCCATGACGGTCCTGGTACTGCTTGCGGGCGCCGCCCGTGCGCCGGCTGCGGGTGCGCCCGTGACGCAGGGCGGTGCGCAGCGCGAGACCACGCCCGTGTTCCACCGCCTGGTCGCCTTCTCGCTCCCGGCGCCTTTCAAGGTGTCGTTCGAGCGAACCACCGGCAACATCTACGTCCGCGAGCACGTCCCCGAGGGCGAAAGCGTTGACGAATGGTCGCGGCTGATCACCCTCAGCGGGGTGCAGGGCATGGCGTACAGCCCCGAGGCGACACTGCAGAGCTATCTGCAGGCACTGGCGCGCGGCTTCCAGCGGCACTGTCCGGACACCTACGTCGAGCTCGATCTGGGCCCGCAGCCGCTCGTCCGGGAGCCCTCGTTTGCCACCGTGGTCAGCTGCGGCCGTGTCACCTCCGGCGGCAAGGCGCACAGCGAGACTTCCGTCATGCTGGCGATCAAGGGCCCGGACGACTTCTACGTGCTGCAGTGGACCGAGAAGGGACCGGACTCGTCGCACCCGCCCGCGCTCGACAGCAAGCACTGGAGCGCGCGTCTCGCGCTGCTCGGGCCGGTGCAGCTCTGTCCGATCGTGCCCGGCGAGGGGCCGCCGTACCCGAGCTGCGGCGGTCACTGAGCGGCGCGTCCCTCACGGCCAGCTGAGCACGCCTCGGTGCCCGGTCAATACAGCAGCAGCGCGCGGCGCTCCGCTTCCCACTGGCTCTCGTCGGCGCGCGCCAGAGCGTCGAGATCCGCCGGCGTGGCGGCGGCATCGTCCACCCAGCGCCGCAGCAGCTCGCTGCCGTTGATCACGTCGATCGCGAGCTTGCCGGTCTCGTACTCGTAGGGAAAGTCCGCCCACAGGTTGTAGTCGGGGCGCAGGCGCCGCCACGCCTTGAAGGCGAGCGCGAACAGCCGCCACGGCCTGAACGCCTCGTGCTGGTAGAACGCGGCATCCTCCACGTGCACCTGAACTCCCGCGCACAACTGACCGGCGTGCTTGTTGAACGTCGGCTCGAACCAGCAGGGGCGCAGACGGCAGCCGCGCAGCCAGTCAGGCGCGAGCGCATGCATCTCGGCGAGCAGCGCCGGCACGTCGAGATCCGGCGCGCCGAGCAGCTCGAGCGGCCGCGTCGTGCCGCGGCCCTCGGAGAGGTTGGTGCCCTCGAGGAGCACCGAGCCCGCGTAGCAGCGCGCCATCCACAAATTCGGCGCGTTGGGGCTCGGGTTCACCCAGGTGCGCTGCTCGAGCGGCCAGCCGTACCCGGGAGCCGCGTGGGGCTGCCAGCCCTGCATTTCGACGACGCGGCAATCGACCTCGAGACGCAGCGTCGCGATGAACCAGCGCGCCACCTCTCCCATCGTGAGCCCGTGGCGCATGGGGAGCGCCCCCGCGCCGACGAAGCTCTCCCATCCCTGCCGCAGCATCAGCCCCTCCACCGGCCGGCCCGCAGGATTCGGCCGGTCGAGGATCCAGACCGCCTTGCCGGTGCGCGCGCCCTCCTCGAGCACGTAGCGCAGCGTCGTGATGAAGGTATAGATGCGGCAGCCAAGGTCCTGCAGGTCCACCAGCAGCACGTCGAAGGTATCCATCATCGCTGCGGTGGGCCGGCGCACCTTGCCGTAGAGGCTGAACACCGGGATGTGATGCACCGGATCGGTGTAGTCCGGCGACTCGATCATGTTGTATTGCTTGTCGCCGCGCAGCCCGTGCTGCGGGCCGAAGGCGGCGCTGAGCCGCAGCCCGCCGCAGGCCACGAGGGCATCGAGCGAATGCCGCAGATCGCGCGTCACCGAAGCGGGATGCGCCAGCAGCGCCAGGCGCTTGCCGGCGAGCGGCGCACGCAGCGCCGGGTCCTCGATCAGGCGGTCGATGCCGAACTTCATGAGGTGGAGATCTCGAGGGCGAAGGCGTCGGGGTCGTGGAAATCCGGGTTGCCAGGCGCGTGGCGCAATGCCCAGTATGAGAGCCTACCACCGTCGTCCTCCACCACCGCGCTCAAGCCCAGGCGCAGCGGCTGGCCGGCGCGCGCGAGCTCGGTGAGGCCCTCGAGGTAGAGGTTCGCCGTGAGCTCGAGCCTGTCGGGCGTGCGTCGCGCCTTGAGTCCCGGGGCGCGCGCCAGCGAGGCGGGCGTCATTCCATCGCGATAACCGCTGAAGCGGTACGCGGCCCACTCGAGCGACGGCGCGAAGTTGAATTCGTAGTAGCCGCCGCCCGGCGCCGCCGCGAATACCTCGAAGCAGGTGTGCTGCCACAGCCCGTCGGCGCGGCGGCCGGTACGTGCGGCCGGAACGCGCAGCCGGCCGACCTCTCCGTGCAGCTCGTAGTGGCACACGAGCGCCGCTCCCGGCGCCAGCTCCACTTCGGCGCCGATGCTCCACACCCACTCACCGGGTGTGTCCGGATGCGCGAGCAGCTGTGCCCGTTGCCCCGTGGCTGCCATCGCTCCCCTTTCAGCCCGCGAGCCAGTCGAGCAGCGCCGCCGTCACCGCGCGCGGCTGCTCGAGTGTCGAGAGGTGTCCGCACTCGGGCACGCTCACGAGCTGGGCTCCGCGAATGCCGTGCGCCATCTCGGCGGCGCGCTCGGGCGGCGTGAGCTCGTCCTGCTCGCCGACCAGCACCAGCGTCGGGCAGTTGATGACGGCGAGCGTCGGCCGCGAGTCTGGACGCCCCATGATCGCGGCCTGCTGCCTGAGAAAAGCCTCGGGACCCACGTCGGCTGCCATCAGGCGGTTGATCTCGCGCAGCTCCCGATCGAGGCGATGCGCCGGATGCACGGTGCGCTCGAACTGGGCTTCCACCACTTCGGCGAGGCGTCCGGCGGCGGCCTGCGCCATCTGCGCACGCCGCATGGCGCTCGCCTCGGGAGTATCGGCGCGCGCAGACGTGTCGAGCAATGCCAGCTTCGCCACGCGCCCCGGCTGCTGGCGCAGAATCTCGAAGCACACATAGCCACCCATCGACAGTCCCGCGAGCGCGAAGCGGGGCGGTGCGCGGGCGAGCACCCGGTGCGCGATCGCTCTCATGCTGTCATCACGCGTGGGATCGGCGACCGTCACCGGGCCGCGCCGCCACAGCTCCGGGATCTGCGGCGCGTACAGGCGCGCCGAGGCGAGCAATCCCGGGATCAACACGACGGGAAGAGATTCGCTCACGCGCGCCAGCGTAACATGCGCCCATGAGACACCCTATCGCCGGGATCGCCACTGCGCTCGTGCTGAGCGTCTGCGGCGCAACGCCGGTACGGGCCGCCGCCGCGCCCGCGACCTCCGCCACCACCCTGGCGCCGGATGCGGCGGCGCGCTTCGCGGCGCTCGCGCTCAAGTGCCTGCACCAGGAGTACCCGAACCACATCAGCCACACGCTGAACAGCGCCGCCGACGCCCGCCCGCCGCACGAGCTGACGCCGGCCTTCTACGGCTGCCTCGACTGGCACTCGGACGTGCACGGCCACTGGCTGCTGGTGCGGCTGCTGCGCCTCTATCCGCAGGCGCCGTTCGCCGCCGCGGCCCGCGCCGCACTCGCCGAGAGCTTCACCACCGAGAACATCGACGCCGAGGCGGGCTATCTACGCGGCGCCGGCCGCGCCTCCTTCGAGCGCCCCTATGGGCTCGCGTGGCTGCTCGCGCTGTCGGCGGAGCTGCGCCGCTCAGACGATCCGAACGCGCGCCGCTGGTCCGCAGTGCTCGGGCCGCTCGAGACCGAGGTGGCGGCGCGGCTCGAGAGCTGGATGAAGAAACTCCAGTACCCGATCCGCGTCGGCGAGCACGACCAGACCGCGTTCGCCTTCGGGCTCGCCTGGGACTGGGCCGGTGTGACGGGCGATCAGGAAATGCGCCGGCTACTGCGCGACGCCGCGCGGCGCTTCTATCGGCGCGATCGCAACTGCTCGCTGGCCTATGAGCCCTCGGGCGAGGACTTCCTCTCGCCGTGCCTCGCGGAGGCGGACTTCATGAGGCGCGTCCTCACCCCGGCCGCCTTTGCGCCCTGGCTGTCGGGGTTCCTGCCACAGATTCCGCGCACATCACCGCCGGCGGCGCACAAGGCGCGCGCCTGGCTCGAGCCCGCCATCGTCACCGACCGCTCGGATCCGAAGCTCGCGCACATCGACGGGCTCAACCTGAGCCGCGCCTGGATGCTCGAAGGGATCGCCCATGGACTGCCGCGAGAGGATGCGCGCGTTCGGGCGCTGCTCGCGGCCGCCGCGCGCCACGCCGACGCGGCGTTGCCCGCGGTCACCGGCGAGTACTACGAGGGCGGCCACTGGCTCGGCACGTTTGCCGTGTACCTCACGAGCCGCGCGGGACTTCAGCCTTAAAACGCGCGCGGCGCGCTCCTTCAGGGCGATGCGCCGGCTCCGGCCGCGCACTGATTCGCCCGGGCCGATTAAGGAAGGGTTCGCAGGTACTGGTAGCCCTGGCGCGCAGCGTCGAGCTGACTCATCCGGGAGAAGGGCCCCTCCTGCTCGACGAAATAGTGCTTGAGCCCGGCTCTCTCCGCGGCGCTGAGGATCGGCCGGTAGTCGATCATGCCGTGCCCGAGCTCGGCCCCCGGATGTGCCGGCGCACCGCTCACGCGCGGCCCCGCGGCAACGGGCAGGAAGTCCTTCACGTGAATCATCGGGAAGCGATGCGGGTAGCGCCTGAAGTAGCTGCGCGGATCCCGTCCGCCCAGGGTCATCCAGCCGCAGTCGATCTCGAATTTGACGAGCCGCGGATCCGTCTCCTTGAGCAGCAGGTCGTAGCCGATGGCGCCGCCACCCTGATCCGCGAACTCGAAGTCGTGATTGTGATAGACGTACTGGAGGCCGACGCGCCGCGCCTGCTCACCGATGTGATTGGCGAGTGCGGCAGTGCGCCTGGCCTCCTCGAGCGTCATGCCGGAGCTGGTAGCGCCGGCCGGGAGATCGCGCTCGATGAGCGCCCGCAGGCTCCCGCTCGCCGCGTAGCGCGCGCCGAGCGCGTGCGCGTCGTCGAAGGCCGCATCGAGCTTGTCCGGCTCGAACCCGAGGTGCGCGCTCGGGCAGCCGAGCCCGGCCGCATCGAGGAGCGCGCGGAAGCGGCGCGCGCTGAGGCCCGCGAAGCCGGCTGTCTCCACCTCACCGTAGCCGATCGCCCGCAGCGCCTTGAGCGTCGCCGCCGGGTCCGCCTGCAGCGCGTCCTTGACCGCATAGAGCTGGATCCCGACCGGGCCGCCGAGCGGCGTCGCGCGCAGCACGCCGGGCGGGGCCGCGCCTGCCAGCACGGCCAGGCCGCAGCGTCCCGCACGCTCGAGGAACGCCCGGCGCGTCGTGGTGCTCATGGAGCGAGAGCCTGGTCGAGCTCCGCGATCAGGTCGCGAACGTCCTCGACGCCCACCGACAGGCGGATGAGGCCGGCGTCGATGCCGAGCGCCTTGCGGGTCGCCTCCGGGAGCGAGGCATGGGTCATGATGCCCGGATGCTCGATGAGGCTCTCGACTCCGCCCAGGCTTTCGGCGAGGGCGAACAGCCGGCAGCGCTCGAGCGTGCGGCGCGCCGCGGCGAGTCCGCCGCGCAGCACCGCGGTCACGATCCCGCCGTAGCCGCCCTGCATCTGCCGCCGCGCGAGCGCGTGCTGCGGGTGGCTCTCGAGACCCGGGTAGTGCACGCGCTCGACCCCGGCGTGCTGCTCGAGGAAGCGCGCGATGGTGAGCGCGTTGGCGCAGTGCCGCTCCATGCGCAGCGCGAGCGTCTTGATGCCGCGCAGCGTCAGGAAGCTGTCGAAGGGGCTCGAGACTCCGCCGACCGCGTTCTGCAGAAACCCGAGGCGCTCGGCGAGCTCGCTCCCCGCGCGCACCACCGCGGCGCCGCCGATCGAATCCGAGTGTCCGTTCAGGTACTTGGTGGTCGAGTGCACCACCACGTCGAAGCCGTGCTCGAGCGGGCGCTGGATGTAAGGTGTCGCGAAGGTGTTGTCGCAGACGCTGATCAGCCGGTGCTTTTTCGCGAGCGCCGCGACCGCGGCCAGGTCCACGAGCTTCAGCAGCGGGTTGGTCGGCGTCTCGATCCACACGAGGCGCGTGTTGGGACGGAGCGCCGCCTCGAGGGCGGACGCATCCGAGAGATCGACGAACGCGACGCTGTGGCCCGCCGAGCGCTTGCGTACGTTCTCGAGCAACCGATAGCTGCCGCCGTAGAGATCGTGCATCGCGACGATGTGCGAGCCGGCATCGAGCAGCTCGAGCACCGTGGCGCTCGCGGCCATCCCGGAGGCGAAGGCGAAGCCCGCGCCGCCTCCCTCGAGGTTCGCGACCGCAGCCTGCAGCGCATCGCGGGTCGGGTTGCGGCTGCGCGAGTAGTCGTAGCCCTGGTGCACCCCGGGACTCGACTGGACGTAGGTCGAGGTCGCGTAGATGGGCGGCATCACCGCGCCGGTGAGGGGGTCGGGGTGCTGCCCACCGTGGATGACGCGGGTGGCGAAGCGCTCTGTGGGACTGTCGCTCATGATTGACCTCAGGGGGGCAGCCGGCGGCGCAGCCAGTTGAGCAGATCGATGCGCGTGACCAGCCCCTGGAATTCGCCGCCGTGCATGACGATCGCCACCATACCGCGTTTGAAGATCTCCATGAGCTGCTCGACCGGGGCGTCGGCCGGCACCGTGACCAGGTGGCTCGCCATGGCGTGCGTCACCGGCTCGTTGAAATGCTGCGGGTTCTCGACGACCTCGAGCAGAATGTCCTCCTCGTCGACGATGCCGATGATGCGTCCGTCCTGCATCACCGGGACCTGCGAGATGTCGTAGAGCTTCATGCGGCGGTACGCGGCCAGCACCGTCTCGCTGGCGTTCACGGTGACCGAGGCGCGGTCCTTGTGGCGGCGCACGATGAGATCGCGCAGGTCGCCGTGGCTCTCGCGCTCGAGGAAGCCCTGGTCGAGCATCCAGTAGTCGTTGTAGACCTTGGACAGATACTTGTTGCCGCTGTCACACACGAAGGTCACGACGCGTTTCGGCTGGCGCTGCGCGCGGCAGTAGCGCAGCGCCGCCGCGAGCAGTGTCCCGGTGGAGGTGCCGGCGATGATCCCCTCCTGCTTGAGCAGCTCGCGGCAGGTCGCGAAGGCCTCGGGGTCGGGGATGCTGTAGGTAGCGGTCACGCGCGAGAAGTCAGCGACCGGCGGCACGGTGTCGCCGCCGATGCCCTCGACCAGCCACGGCGACATCTTCGCGGGCAGCTTGCCGGTGCTCGCGAAGCTCGCCAGGCCCGAGCCCACCGGGTCGGCCAGCACCATCTCGACCCGCGGTGCGGTGCGCGCGAAGAAATGTGAGAGGCCGGCGAGGGTTCCGCCGGTGCCGACGCCGCAGATCACCGCGTCCAGCTTGCCGTCCATCTGCTCCCAGATCTCCGGCGCGGTGGTCTCCTCGTGGGCCTGGGCGTTGACCGGATTGCCGAACTGGTTGACGAACCAGGCATCCGGCGTCTCGCCCGCCAGGCGCTCGGCGACGTCGCGGTAATACTCCGGATGCCCCTTGCTCACATCCGAGCGGGTCATCACCACCTCGGCGCCCATCGCCCTCAGATGAAAGATCTTCTCCTGGCTCATCTTGTCGGGGATGGCGAGCACCAGGCGGTAGCCCTTCTGCGCCGCGACCAGCGCCAACCCCAGCCCCGTGTTGCCCGCGGTGGCCTCGATGAGCACGCTCCCCGGGCGGATGCGGCCGGCGCGCTCGGCGGCCTGGATGAGGTAGAGGCCGATACGGTCCTTGATCGAGCCGCCGGGGTTCTGATTCTCGAGCTTGAGGAACAGCTGGCACGGGCCGGTGTCGATGCGGCGCACCGCCATGAGCGGCGTGTGGCCGATCATCTCCAGCACATTGCCGAAGCTTTGCGGTGACATCTCCGATCCTTCAGCGCGGGCGCGGGCCGGTGCGAGCGGCTCGCGCCGCCGCCGCGGGGCCGAGTGGATTCTTGCGGAGGATTGTACGGTCAGGCGGGGGCGGCGGCGACAATCAGCCCGCTCGAGAGCCAGGCGGCGAGCAGCGCGGCGGCCTGCGCCGGCGCCTGCCCGGCGTCGTGCGCCGCAGCCAGCAGCTCGCACAGCTCCCCGAAGCTCGATCCGGCGCGCGCCGCATCCAGCAGCGCGGCCTCGGGCGGCTCGAGCGAGCGGAAGTAGGTCCTGAGGTCCTGCCGCCACGCGAGCCACTCGACCGGCACCGCCGCCAGCTCGAGCTCCGGCCGCTCGCCGCCCTCGGTCAGCGCCTTCCACAGCTGCGGCGCGTTCCACTCAAGCGCCAGGCGCCGCACGCTCGGGTGAAAGCCGAAGCGCAGCTCCGCCCAGTCCGCGGGCGCGACCCGCGCGAGCGCCACGGCGGACAGCGGCTCGGCGTCGGCGGCATCGAACACCGCGCACAGCATCCATTCCCAGCGCGCCAGCTCCGCGAGCAGCGGCACCTCGGCGTAGCGCGCGTGCGCGCCGAGAAACTCCTCGAGCGCATCGCCGTAATCGCGAATGGAGAAGTAGGGCGAGTCGTGCGTGCGCACGTACTCGGCCCCGAGTGCCTGGAAATCCTCCTCGCCAAGGAGCGCGGCGAGCGCGGGGTAGCTGCTCCCGAGCGCATCGATCAGGCGGCTGCCGTAGGCGCCGGCATAGATCCCGAGCCGCGTCGCAACGGGCACGCGTGCGCTGCCGGCGACGCGCTCCTCGATGGCGCGCGTGCCGCGCAGCAGATGGTCCTGGAACTCGCCCTGCAGGCGCGCGAGATCGCTCACGGAGCACCGGCCGACAGGCCCGCGGTGGCGCGCGCGCCCGGCGCAGCGGATTCGCACGCCGCGAGCGCGCCACGCGCCACGCGGCGCGCCTCATCGAGCTCCGCGCACAGCTCCGCGAGCGGCGGAATGTGATCGTCGCGCTCGATCATGGTCGAGACCGGCCCCAGGCGCCGGACGGCGGCGGCGTACAGCTCCCACACCGCATCGCGCACCGGATGGTCGTGGGTGTCCACCAGGTAGTCGCCGTGGTCCTCGTGCCCGGCGAGATGGATCTGCTGCACGCGCGCCGGCGGAATCGCATTCAGGTAGGCGAGCGGGTCGAACTCGTGGTTCACCGCGCTCACGTAGATGTTGTTGACGTCGAGCAGGATCAGGCAGTCGGCACGCTCGGCGATCTCGGCGAGGAACTCCCACTCGGTGAGCGGCGCGCCGCGGAAGCTCACGTAGCTCGAGACGTTCTCGAGCAGGATGCGCCGCTCGAGCACGTCCTGCACCGTGCGCACCCGCGCCACCACGTGATCGACGGCCTCGCGGGTATAGGGGAGGGGAAGCAGGTCGTGGGTGTTGCGCCCGGCGACGCCGGTCCAGCACAGGTGATCGGAGACCCATTCGGGCTCGACCCGGGCGGCGAGCGCCTTCACCTGGCGCAGGTACTCGCGATTCAGGGGAGCGGTACTGCCGATCGAGAGCGACACCCCGTGCAGGGCGAGTGGGTAGCGCTCGCGGATCCGCATCAGGTAATTCAAGGGCTTCCCGCCCGGCACCAGGTAGTTCTCGGTCAGCACCTCGAACCAGTCGACCGGCGGGCGATCGGCGAGCACCGCCTCGTAGTGATCGACGCGGAGCCCCAGGCCAAAGCCGAGGGAGGGTTGGGTCAGCACTTCGTGCGTCTCTCTCTATTAATGCGGATTGTAGCGCGCGGTCTCATCCAGTAGACCGGACCGTGCGCTACTGGATTGCCGGACCGCCCCAGCGCGCCGTCAAATGCTCCCTTGGCCCTTGAAATGTGGCGTGCCCGGATCGACTACAATGGACTGGCACGCGTCTGCCTGACGCAACCCCCGACTCGCTAGTGAAAGTGAAGGAATGAACGACCCTTCCGGTGGTGATGCCATCCTCGTGCGTGGCGCCCGCCAGAACAATCTCAAGAATCTCGATCTCGACATCGCGCTGAACGAGCTCGTGGTCGTGACGGGAGTCTCGGGCTCCGGCAAGTCCTCGCTGGTGTTCGATACGCTGTACGCCGAGGGGCAGCGCCGCTACGTCGAGACCTTCTCACCCTACGCGCGGCAGTTTCTCGATCGCATGGACAAGCCGCAGGTCGATTCCATCTCCGGCATTCCGCCCGCGATCGCCATCGACCAGACGAACCCGGTGCGCACCTCGCGCTCGACCGTCGGCACGATGACCGAGCTCAACGATCACCTGAAGCTCCTCTACGCCCGCGCCGCGCAGCTCTACTGCCGCCGTTGCGGGGAGCCGGTGCGGCGCGATGGCGCCGAGAGCATCTACGCAGACCTCGCCGCGCGCGCGCGCGCCGCCGGCGACCCGCGCCTGGTGCTCTCCTTTCCCGTGCCGGTGCCAGGCAACTTCACCGAGGCCGAGGTGCGTGAGCTCCTCGCGCGCCAGGGCTACACCCGCTTCCTCGAGTCCGCGCCAGCGCCGCCGGCCGCAGCCACCGCCGCAGCGGGCGCCGGCAAGGGACGCACCAAGCGCGCGCGCGGCAAGGCGGCGCGCGTGCCGCCGAAGATGCTCGAGGTGGTGCAGGACCGGCTGCGCCTCGGGGGCGCCGAGCGCGGCCGGGTGCTCGAGTCGCTCGAGGCGGCACTGCGGGTCGGTCGTGGCCGCGTCAACGCGCACCGGGTGGACGAATCCGACCCTCCGCAGATCGAGGACACCTGGCGCTATTCGAGCGAGCTGCACTGCGCGCACTGCGACCTCGCCTATCACGAGCCGACCCCGAGCGGGTTCTCCTTCAACTCCCCGCTCGGCGCCTGCGACGCTTGCCGCGGCTTCGGCCGCACGATCGGCATCGACTACGGGCTCGTGATTCCCGACGAGAGCAAGTCGCTGCGCGGCGGCGCGCTGAAGCCCTGGCAGAGCAAGTCCTACGCCGAGTGCCAGGAGGATCTGGAGAAATTCGCGAAGCTGCGCGGCATTCCGCTCGACACCCCGTGGCGCGAGCTGTCCGCCGAGGCGCGCCGGTGGGTAATCGAGGGCGAAGGCCCGTGGAGCCGCAAGGTCTGGTACGGCGCGCAGCGCTTCTTCGCCTGGCTCGAGACGCGTGCCTACCGCATGCACGTGCGCGTTCTGCTGTCGCGCTACCGGGCCTATACGCCGTGCGCGGCCTGCGGCGGAGCGCGCCTGAAGACCGAGGGGCTGCTGTGGCGCATCGGCAGCCATGAGCTCGCCGCCGCGACTTATCGCGAGCAGCCGCCGTTTCGCCCGCAGGGCACCGAGTGGAGCGCGCAGAGGCTCGCCGCGCTCCCCGGGCTCTCGATTCACGACGTGATGCTGCTGCCGGTCGAGCGCTCTTACGAGTTCTTTCGCGCCCTGCGCCTCCCGCAACCACTCGATGAGGCGACCGACCTGCTGCTCGGCGAGATCCGCGGCCGCTTCCGTTATCTCGTCGATGTCGGCCTCGGCTACCTCACGCTCGATCGTCAGTCGCGCACGCTCTCCGGGGGCGAAGTGCAGCGGATCAACCTCACCACCGCGCTCGGCACCTCGCTGGTCAATACGCTGTTTGTGCTGGATGAGCCCTCGATCGGCCTGCACCCGCGCGACATGCAGCGGGTCATCGGGGTGATGAAGCGCCTCAGGGACGCAGGCAATTCTCTGGTCGTGGTCGAGCACGACCCGCAGATCATGCTGGAAGCCGACCGCATCCTCGATCTCGGCCCCGGGGCCGGCGAACGCGGCGGGCAGATCGTCTTCTACGGCACCCCCGCGGCGCTGCGCACGAGCGCGCGCTCGCTCACCGGCGAGTACCTGAGCGGACGCCGGGCGGTCGTGCCGGTGCGCGCTCCCGGCCCGGCGGACGCCGGCGCGGGCGGCAGCCGCGACGGCGGCGTCGTGGCGGAGGCGCGCTCGAATCGCTGGCTCGAGCTCAAGGGCGCTGCTGAGCACAACCTGAAGAACCTCGACGTGCGCATCCCGCTCAAGCGCCTGGTGTGCGTTACCGGCGTCTCGGGCTCGGGCAAGTCGACGCTGGTCGAGGACGTGCTCTACCCCGCGCTCCTCAAGTACCGCGGCCGGCCCACCGAGGCTCCCGGGCAGTTCGTCGGCCTCGCGGGCGCCGAGCTCATCGACGATGTGGTGATGGTCGACCAGAACGCCATCGGCCGCACCACCCGCTCGAACCCCGCGAGCTACGTCGGCGCCTTCGATGCGATCCGCGCGCTGTTCGCCGCCGAGCTCTCCGCGCAGGAGCGCAAGTACACCGCCGGCACCTTCAGCTTCAACTCCGGCAACGGCCGCTGCCCTACCTGCAGCGGCAACGGCTTCGAGCATGTCGAGATGCAGTTCCTCTCCGACGTCTATCTGCGCTGCGCGGACTGCAACGGGCGGCGCTATCGCGACGAGGTGCTCGACATCCGCCGCGAGGGCGCCGACGGCCGCCGCGCCAACATCGCCGAGGTGCTCGAGATGACGGTGACCGAGGCGGGCGCGTTCTTCGCGGATGCCGCCGAAGTGGCAGCACGCCTCGCGCCGCTCGCCGACGTCGGGCTCGAGTACCTGAAGCTGGGCCAGCCGGTGCCGACGCTCTCCGGCGGCGAGGCGCAGAGACTGAAGCTCGCCGGGCATCTCGCCGAGGCGGGCTCGGTACTGTCGAGCACCACGCACAAGGGCAAGCTCTTCCTCTTTGACGAGCCGACCACGGGACTGCACTTCGAGGATGTGGCGAAGCTCCTCAAGGCGTTCAGGAAGCTGCTCGCCGCCGGCCACTCGCTGCTCGTGATCGAGCACAACCTCGACGTCATCGGCGCCGCCGACTGGATCATCGACTTAGGTCCCGAGGGCGGCGAGCGCGGCGGCGAGATCGTCTGCGTGGGGACGCCGACCGAGGTGTGCGCATCTTCCGCCTCGCACACCGGCAGGGCGCTCAAGGCTTACCGGGCGGCGCTCGCCGCTCACGTGCCGCTCGCAGCCGAGGCCGCCGTGCCCGGGTCCGCCGTCGCCGAGCCGCGCCCCGCCTACGCCGGCAACGGGCGCGCGCGCGGCGCGATCGTCATCCACAAGGCGCGCGAGCACAACCTGAAGAACATCGACGTCGAGATCCCGCGCGATCGCTTCACGGTCATCACCGGCGTATCGGGCTCGGGCAAGTCGACGCTGGCCTTCGACATCCTCTTCAACGAGGGGCAGCGCCGCTACCTCGAGTCCCTGAACGCCTACGCGCGTCAATTCGTGCAGCCGGCCGCGCGGCCCGACGTCGATGCGATCTTCGGCATTCCGCCGACCGTGGCCATCGAGCAGCGCACCAGCCGCGGCGGACGCAAGAGCACCGTGGCGACCCTCACCGAGATCTACCACTTCATGCGGCTCCTGTACGTGAAGCTCGGCACGCAGTACTGCCCGGATTGCGATGCCGCGATCGAGCCGCAGAGCGCCGGCTCAATCGCCGCACGGCTGCTGCGCGACTACCGCGGCCGCTCCATCGCGCTGCTCGCACCGCTGGTCGTGGCGCGCAAGGGCTACTACACCGACCTGGCGAAATGGGCGGCGAAGAAGGGCTTCAGGACGCTGCGCGTCGACGGCGAGATGGTGCCGAGCGCGCCCTGGCCGCGGCTGTCGCGCTTCCGCGAGCACACCATCGAGCTGCCGGTGGCGGAGCTTCAAGTGGGTGCGAAGACCGACTCAGCGCTGCATGCGGCGCTCGCACGCGCGCTGGATTTCGGCAAGGGACTGGTGCACGTACTGCCGGCCAAGTCGTCGACCGTCACAGTTTTCTCCACCAAGCGCTCCTGCCCCTCCTGCGGGCGCAGCTTCGCCGAGCTCGACCCGCGCCTGTTCTCCTTCAACTCCCGCCACGGCTGGTGCGAGAGCTGCTACGGCACCGGGGTCGAGATGCCGGGCTTCGATGAGGAGCAGTCGGGCGAGGAGCTGTGGTGGAACGAGTGGTACGAGCGCGAGCCGCCGGCCTGCAGCGCGTGCCGCGGTGAGCGGCTGAACCCGGTGGCGCTCAACGTGCGCTTCCGCGAGCGCTCGATCGCCGCGCTGTCTGCGCAATCGGTGGCAGCGAGTGCGGAGTTCTTCGCGGGGCTGCGCTTGAAGCCGCGCGAGCGGGAGATCGCCCGCGATCTGCTGGCGGAGATCCGCGCGCGGCTCAAGTTCCTCGCGCGCGTCGGCCTCGCCTACCTCGAGCTCGACCGCTCTGCGCCAACGCTGTCGGGCGGCGAGGCGCAGCGCATCCGCCTCGCCGCGCAGCTCGGCTCGAATCTCCAGGGCGTGTGCTACGTGCTCGACGAGCCGACCATCGGGCTGCACCCGCGCGACAACGCCATTCTGCTCGACTCGCTCGCCGGTCTCACCGGCAACCGCAATACACTGGTCGTCGTCGAGCATGACGAGGACACGATCCGGCGCGCCGACCATGTGCTGGACTTAGGTCCCCAGGCCGGCGTGCGCGGCGGGGAGCTCATCGGCGCCGGCACGGTGCGCGACCTCATCGCCAATCCCCGCTCGACCACCGGGCGGTACCTGCGCGAGCCCCTGCTCCATCCAGCGCGGCCGCATCGCGCCGTCACCGCCGACACCGCGCTCCTCACGCTCGAGCGCGTGACGCGGCACAACCTGCGCGGCGGCGACGTGCGCGTCCCGCTCGGGCGGCTGGTGGTGATCACCGGAGTGTCGGGCTCGGGCAAGTCGACCGTGGCGCGCGACGTGCTCTATGCGAGCCTGAAGCGACTGCTGGGCGTCACCGCCGGCCGGCGGCGCAAGCGCATGGCCGCCACGGCGCCCGTCGGCTGCGCCGCGGTGCACGGCCTCGAGAGTCTCGGGCGCGTGCTCGAGGTGGATCAGACGCCCATCGGCAAGACTCCGCGCTCCTGTCCGGCGACCTACATCGGCCTGTGGGACGAGGTGCGGCGCATCTACGCCGGCACCACCGAGGCGCGCATTCGCGGCTACACCGCGAGCCGCTTCTCCTTCAACACCGCCGGCGGCCGTTGCGAGGCGTGCGAGGGCCAGGGAGTGAAGACCATCGAGATGAGCTTCCTCCCCGACGTCAAGGTGCTGTGCGACGTGTGCGGCGGGCGCCGCTTCAATTCCGAGACGCTCGGAGTGCTGTGGCGCGGGAAGAGCATCGGCGACGTGCTGGCGATGGACGTCGACGATGCAGTCGGCTTTTTCGCGGCCCACGCGCGCGTGCACCGCGCGCTGCAGCTCCTCAAGGACGTGGGTCTCGGCTACCTCACGCTCGGGCAGCCGAGCCCGACGCTCTCAGGGGGCGAGGCGCAGCGCATCAAGCTGGTCGCGGAGCTCTCCAAGGTGCGCGACGACGAGCTGCCGGGCCTGCAGTCCGCCTCACGCCGGACGCTCTACGTGCTCGACGAGCCCACGGTGGGACTGCACATGGCGGATGTCGAGAAGCTGGTCCACGTACTGCACCGCCTGGTCGCGGCCGGCAACACCGCGGTGGTGGTCGAGCACAACCTCGACGTGATGGCAGAGGCCGACTGGATCATCGATCTCGGGCCCGAGGCCGGTGCCGGCGGCGGCCGCATCGTCGCCCAGGGTCCGCCGGCGGCGATCGCACGCCGGAGCAAGAGCTCGCACACGGGCAAGGTACTGGCGGAATTTCTGCGCGGCAGGACGCGTAGCGAATCGGCGGCGGCCTGAGCCATGGCGCACGATCTGGTCTGTTGGAAATGCGGGGCATCGTTGAGTGAGCTCAGCCTGCCGCTGCAGCGGCTGGATGAGTGCCCGAAGTGCCGTGCGGAGCTGCACGTGTGCCGCATGTGCGTCGACTACGACACGCGCGTCGCCAAGCATTGCCGCGAGCCGACGGCCGAGGAGGTGAGCGACAAGACGCGCGCCAACTTCTGCGACCACTACAAGCCGCGTCCCGCCGCCTACACCCCGCCCAACACGGCCGAGGTCGACAAGGCGCGCTCCGAGCTCGAGCGGCTGTTCGGGAAACGCTGAGCGACTAGGACTTCTTGACGCGCTCGCTCAGCCGTTCCAGCAGCCGGGAGAACGGCGAGTTCTTCTGCACCTCGACGCGCAGGTGCCGCACGCCGGTGTCGTTGACGACCTCGCCCCGTCCGGAGTCGATGGTGAGCTCGCTCGCGCCGAGGATCTCGAGCGTTTCCTCGAGCGTCGGCCCGGAGCGGCGGTCGCGGATGCCGACCCGGCCGGGGGCGCGAACACGGGGCCTCACCGCGCGCGGTGCGGGCTTTGCTGGCGCGACCGGTGGTCGGACGGGGATCTTCTGCTGGTCATGGTTGGCGTCGTGGAGCTTGAACTCCCCGGACGATGCCGTGCGGCGCGTAGCCCCGGGCGCGGGCGGGACGGCGGCCTCGGCGGTCTCATCGTCCGTGGCGCGCGCCCGCTCCTGCGGGCTCACCGGCACGACCGCCACCGAGCCGAACTCGGAGCGGACGTAGTAGGCGACCTGCTTGGCGGAGATCGCGTCGCTGAAGAACCCCAGGCGCAGGCCGTACCAGTGGCGGCCCTCGCGGCTGCCCTCGACGGTATAGAGCGTATAGGCGCTGAAGATCGCGAGCGGCGGCACCTTCTCGAGCTCGACCGGTTGCACCGACCAGTGCAGCTGCACCGCGAACCACACCGGCGCATTGTTGATGACGGCTTCCTTGAGAGCCTTGCGGGTGCCGGTGTCATCGGGCTTGAGCAGCGGAATGTTGCTCGCCTGGGCGTCACCGGGTTCGCCATCCTCGGGGCGCCGCTCCTCGAGAACACGCAGAACCTGGGTGTCGCTCAGCGCGCCCTCGGCGGCAGGAGCGTTGCGCGGCGGCAGCGGCGCCTGCATCAGGCGGGTCTCGCCGGTGGTGCTGGTCTCCCCGAGAGCGGCGAGGACTTCACGCACGTTCGAATCCTGGTACGCCGGCTTCACGGGCGGGCGGCCTGGCGCACCCGGACGCGCGGCGGCGGGTGCCGGCGCGGGACGGGGTGGCGCGACCGGGCGGGACCGGCTGGCCGCGGCCGGCGGTACGGGAACGGGGGTTCTGGCCGCCGGCGCCCTGCTCATCGGAGCCGGGCGCGCGCTCGCTGCCGCCGGGGCTGCGACGGGAACGTGGCGCACGACCGGAGCGGGCGCGACCCGTGTCAGCGGCTGAGGGGACGGGAAGGGTTGCGCCGGGCGCGGTGCCGCGCGCTGCGCGCTCTGCGGGGCGGCGTGCACCACCGGCACCCGTAGCGAAGGATTCGGGGGGGCGGGCTGCGGCGGGCGGGGCTTAGGCGCCGCGACCCGAGTGGCCGTTCGGGTGGGTTCGAGGGCGCCGCGCGACTGCGGGCCGGCGGCGTGCTGTGCCTGGGCCGCAGCGGCCGCGGCCGCGCGCTCGCGGAGCTTGCGGCCGGGGGCTTCACCGGCCCATGCGCCGGGGTAGATCTCGCGCACGACCCCCAGCCACTCCTCGGCCTCGGCGCGCGTCGCAAAGTAACCCATGTGCAGGCGAAACCGCTCGCGGCCTTCCTCGAAACGCCGGCTCACGAAGAAGTTGAAACGCTTGAGCTCGGGCAGGTCGGTCTGCGCCAAAGCCATGGGTGTGCTCGAGGAGCACAGATTCAGGACGAACGGGCCCGCCGTCGCGGCAGGGGCCGATTCGCCGGTAGTGGCGCCGGACGTGTCGTCGGCAGCCAGCTCTGGCTGTGATGTCATAACTTCCCCGGAACTCGACCAATCCCTGATAACGTCCCCGGCGAGCGCGACTCTAGGGATTTGCGGCGGAGATCGGGAGTGCGAGCGTCGCGCTTTTTGCTGCGCGAGCCTGGCAGCCCCGCCGTCGTAGAACCCTTGCGTCCGTTAGACCGGTGGCTTTGCGTCCCCGCCTTTCGACGGGTTTGCCCTTGAAACCGTGCAAGTGTCAAAGCGTCGCGGTTTGCAGTCAAGTGCCGCGTTCGCGCGGAGCGCATCAGTCTTGACATATGGTGTCGCGCCCGCGCGCGGCGCCTTTATGTCTCACTGCGGTGTACCCGCTGCAGGAGTGGCGTCCCAGAAGCGACCGGCGCTCACCAGGCGCTCGCGGTAGAAGCCCTTGCTCAAGCTGCCGTAGGTGACCGCGCTGCCGGCACGCGGCGCGTGAACGAAGCGCCCGGACCCAACAAAGATGCCCACGTGATCGACGCGCCGCGCGTGGATGTGGAAGAACACGAGATCGCCGGGTGCCAGCCTCTCGAGCGGCACGGCGTGCGCGGCGCGCTGCTGCTCGCGCGCGCTGCGTGGAATCGTGAGACCGACGCGCTCGTGCAGGTAGCGGGCGAGCCCGCTGCAGTCGAAGCCCGCGGCGTCAGCGCCGCCGAAGTGGTACGGAGCCCCGACGAGCGAGACCGCGAGCGTGGCAATTTGAGCGCCGGTGTCGGAGCGCGGCCGGCGTGCATGGCTGGCGCAACCGGCGAGCGCCAGCACCGCAACGGCCAGGGCGCCCCACGCGCACGCGCGGCGCGCCGGCTCCATCAGCGGGCGGGCTTGCGGTCCGGCGCCGGCGCAGCTCGCGCCGGCGACAGGCGCGCGAGCGCCTCGATACTCGGATTGACGTACCGTTGGACGCCTCTGCGCCCCGAGCGCGTCGCTCCGACCATCGCCGCCGCAACCCGGCGCGCGGAGATGCCGCGGAAAGCGGCGCGATTGCCGACCAGAAAGGGATTTAGCAGCGGCATCAACGCCGTAGCCGCCAGCTCGAGCGGGCGCATTTCGTGGCGCCAGCCGAGCAGCAGCCCGGGCTCCAGGATGTCGAGCGCGGCGAAGCCGAGCCGTTCCAGCTCCTCCTCCATCTCTCCCTTGGTGCGCAGATAGAAGTTGCGCGAGCGGGAATCCGCCCCTGCGCTCGACATGACGACGAAGCGCTGCGCG
>Ga0210399_10000732_pt1 | contig 25933 bp, 22 predicted proteins | sample IncBWC14MmetaG_FD_150865 | JGI IMG/M metagenome (GOLD analysis project Ga0210399, IMG submission 150865) | Forest soil microbial communities from Barre Woods Harvard Forest LTER site, Petersham, Massachusetts, United States - Inc-BW-C-14-M | ecosystem: Environmental > Terrestrial > Soil >... | reverse complement strand
GTGGCCCGGCGACGTGGTCTGGATGGGCACCGACGGCACCTCGCCTGATCTCAAGCACGGCGACGTCGTCGAGATCGAGATCACCGGAATCGGGGTCTTGCGCAACCGGTTCGTGCGAGAAAAAGCATAGGGTAGGCAAAGGCGCACTTGCGCCGTGCCCACCATCTCGCCGCAGACAATCATGTTCACGAATAGTGGGCGCGCTTGGCTTAGCCCACCTGACGATCCTGCCGCTACACCGGCGCGGTCAGCGCCTCGGCGATCGCCCGCACTGGCGTCTTGTGCTTGGTGGAAACGAAATCCTCGAACTCCACGGGCCCGAATTCCTTGCCTTCACCATCGGTGATCTTGACCTGCCAGCCTTCGCTGGCCCAGACCCGCGCGTTGGCGAGCACGATGTAGGCACTGCTTCTCTCGCGGGTGAAGATTTGGTTGTCGCGTTCTGCGACCATTTTGTACGCCAAGGCCGTTCCCTCTCACGCTGGTGGCGAAAGACGCGGGACCTTGGCCGGACGACTTGGCCTCAATTCGGCCACGGCGTGACAATTCGGAGGCGGCCAACAGCCACAAAGTTGACCCAATTGGGGGAACAAGTCGTGCGTATGCCGTATTTACGCCCCGATCGCGTTGCGCGCGATCACGTCGCGATAGAACGATGCGCTTAGCTTTGGTGTGCGCGCCTGGGTCTCGAAATCGACCCGGTACAACCCAAAACGCTTCTCATAGCCAAAGATCCACTCGAAATTGTCCATCAGGCTCCACAGGAAATAGCCGCGCACGGGCACGCCGTCGGTGATCGCGCGCTGCAGCTGCGTCAGGTAATTGCGCAGGAACATGATGCGGTCGAGATCATAGACCTGACCGTCGGGATGGAGCTTGTCGATGCCCGAGGTGCCATTCTCGGTGATGTAGATCGTGTCGACATTCCAGATTTCCGCGGCGAGCCGCGGCGCCCAGTACATCGTCTCCGGGGCGATCCGCAGCCAGTCCGAACTCATGTGCGGAAAGGACGAGGGAATCGGCAGAACGGAAAAGCCCGGCGGACGATCGGAGGCAACGATGTAATAGCCCGGCGCATAGATGTTGAGGCCGAGGAAGTCGTTCGGCGAGGAGATGATCTTCAATTCGTCGGGCGTGAATTTCGGCGCGTTGGCGCCGGCATAGTTCAGGAAGCCCTCGGTATACTGGCCCGTGAGGATCACGTTCAGAAAGCCCGCGTTCAGCTCGCGCGTCGCCACGGCAGCGGCTTCGATATTGGCGGGCGTGTCGATCGCCGGCAGGCATGTGGAGATGTTTTCGGCCACGCCGACCCGGGTGCCCACGCGGCCATGGGCGCGGATCGCCTGCACGGCGAGGCCATGCGCGAGCGCGACGTGGTGGCGGGCCTGGTTGACCTGCGCATCCGGCAGCTTGAGGCCTGGCGCGTCGATGCCGAGCCCATAGCCGAAAGGCACGAACCTGCCGCATTCGTTCACGGTGAAGAACGACTTGACGCGATCGCTGAGGCGGGTGGCGACATGGCCGGCATAGTCGCCGAATGCGCGCGACGTCTCGCTCGACAGCCATCCCCCGCCACGATCCTGCAGCGCCTGCGGCAGGTCCCAGTGATAGAGCGTGGCGTAGGGCTCGATGCCGCTCCTGAGCAGTTCGTCCACAAGGCGATCGTAGAAATCGAGTCCCTTCGGATTGGGTGTGCCGGTCCCGTCCGGAAACACCCGCGGCCACGCGATGGAAAAGCGGTAGGCCTTGGCGCCGAGTTCGCGGATCAGGCCGACATCATCCTTGTAGCGGTGGTAGTGGTCGCAGGCCACATCGCCATTGCTGCGGTCGCCGATATTGCCCTCGGCATGCGCGAAGGTGTCCCAGATCGAAGGCCCGCGACCGTCCTCACTGGCGGCGCCTTCGATCTGATAGGCCGAGGTCGCGGTGCCCCAGAGAAAATCCTTCGGGAAGCTCGCGGGCGCGTAGGGGCCGGGTCTTGCCGCGCCGCCTCGCGATCTTGCGAGCGTGGCGAGAGCGAGGGCGGACAGGCCCGCTAGCTTCGCAAAATGCCGTCGCGAGACCTTGAACATCGGATGCCCCCAGTGCGCTTCGCCCTTGGCTCAATACGTCAATAGGAATCGATCTGATAGGCCGAAATCCTGTCGATCTCGAATTCGACCACGTCAGGCGATTCGCCGTCGACGAAGCCGACGCCGCCGAAATATTTCGCACCCATGGCCAGATTGACGATCATATACATCGGGTCGGAAAAATCGTCGGGCACCTTGATGTCCGCCACCGGCCGGCGGTCGATGAAATAGACCAGGCGATCCCTGAGCCACAGCGCCCCATAATCGTGGAAGGCGGTCGCGGCATCCGGCAGCAGGAAATCGAAGCCGCAATGTTGCACGACACCGGACGGGATGCGCCAATGCGTGGTCATAACGAGGTCGCCGCGCTGCTTGCCGCGCCCTTCCAAGATGTCGATTTCGGGCGGCCAGCCGCCATTATCGGCCAGCATCCAGAACGCCGGCCAGACCCCGGTCCCGACCGGCAGCTTCGAGCGGATTTCGAAATAACCGTATTTCTGCGCAAACGAACCCTGGGTCGTGAGGATCCCCGAAACATATTCGTTGTTGAACAGCACGTCCTTCAGCGACACGGGTATGCGGCTCGCCATGATCGAGAGCACGCCGTTGCGGACCTTGAACGGGTCGAGACCGAGCGCGACGGTGCCGCGCCCCTGATATTTCGGATCGACATAGATCTGCTGCTCGCCGTTCCAGGCATCCTTGCGCTTGGCGTCGGAACCGTTACCGCCCCAGTACTGCGCCTCCGGCCAGGCGGCACCGCCCGCATAATGCGGCACCCACAGCCCGCTCGATAACGGATGAGCGTCGAAATCATCATGAAAGGTCCGGTGCAGGGTCACGCGGATGAGGCTCGTGGGATCAAGCTGGTCGAGGCGGCGGCACTGCTCGCCGGGCGCGTCGTTCGCAATCTGCAGCGACATCTCCTGCGGGGCGGTCTCGACATTGGCCTGGGCCAATGCCGATTCGACGCCGCCCGCAGATGTGACGACGAGTATGGTGGCGAAGCCGATCGCAGCCGTGATTTTCCGCGTCATCTCGATGGTCCAGTTGAAGCCTCTGGCGCTCAAGCTGCCGCTGTCTGGCAGCCAAGGTTGGCGCGATTATGCCGGCCGCGAGTGACGCGCGACGGGATTCCGGCGCTGATCACGATGTTCTTATTCCGCCCTGATGCCGGCATCTTGGATAACTTTGCGCCACCGCGCTTCCTCGCCGCGAAAATAACGTTCGAGTTCCTCAGGCTGACCAGCGACCATCACGAGCCCTTCATTGACAGCGAGCTTCTTGAACGCCTCGGCCTGCACGGCAACCGCCGCCGACTTGTTCAGCCGTGCGATGATCTCGGGCGGGGTCTTCGCCGGCGCAAACAGCCCGTACCAGCTCTCGGCCGAATAGCCGGGGACGCCCGCCTCGGCGACCGTCGGCAGATTCGGAAGGGCCGGCGAGCGCTCCGCCGAGGTCACCGCGAGCGCGCGCAACTGGCCGGCCTCGACCAGGGCGGCGCAGCTTGCCACCGTGGTGAACATCACCTGGATCTGGCCACCGATCAGGTCGGTGATGGCGGGCGCCGCGCCCTTATAGGGCACGGTGGTCAGATTGACTTTGGCCATGCTCTTGAACAGCTCGCCCGCGAGATGCGCCGACGTGCCGGTGCCATAGGTGCCGTAGGTGAGCTTGTCGGGCTCCGCCCTCGCCGCGGCGATCAGGTCCGCGATCGAATGAATGTTCGATTTCGGATTCACCACGACGATGTTGAAGGAACGTGCGATCAGCGCGACCGGCGCGAGATCGCGATCCTGGTCGTAGGACAGTTTCGCGTACAGGCTCGGATTGACGGCGTTGGCGAACGTGCCCATCAGCAGCGTGTAGCCGTCGCCTTCGCTTGCCGCGACCGCCTGCGTCCCGACAATGGTCCCTGCCCCCGGCTTGTTCTCGACGATCACGGACGCGTCGAGGTCTTTGGCCATCTCCTGCGCCAGTGTCCGCCCCACCACGTCGGTGCCGCCGCCGGGCGAAAACGGCACCACGATCTTCACGACCCGCTCGGGATAGAGCGCCGCGGCGGGATCGACGGAGAGCGCGAAACACACCGCGCTTGCTGCAAGCGCGAACGCCAAAGACCTGCGTTTGAGGGCTGGCCGGGATATCATGATGGACCCGAACAATGAGGCCTGCCGCTTGATAGCGCAGTGTCGGCGTCGTGTCACATGCGCCGCACGACGTACCGGCGCGCGCGGCTGGCGATAGACGCTGCGAGATGCAATCGCTAGCATCCCGTCTGCATAAAAACAAAACCCGAACGGGAGGACTCTCATGAAACGCGGGCTGGTCGCACTCGTGCTGCTGATCACGTCGCCGGCGTTGGCGCAGCAGGCGCCACCCAGCATTGCCTTCGACTCCGTCCCCAATCCGCTGCGCCTGCCGCACAACATGTATTTCGGCGAGGCCTCGGGCGTCGCGGTCAATTCCAAGGGACACGTCTTCGTGCTGTCGCGCGGCAACACTTCGGGGCCGGCCTATGCCGCGGCCGCCGCGCAACTTCTGGAGTTCGACGGCAAGGGCGCCTTCGTCGGCGAGATGGGCAAGAACCTCTATGCCTGGTCGTTCGCGCATACCGTGAAGGTCGACCGAGAGGACAACATCTGGGTCACCGACAAGGGCTCGGACATGGTGATCAAGTTCGATCCCGAAGGCCGCGTGCTGATGGTGTTCGGCCGCAAGCAGGAGGCCTCCGACGAGGACACGGCGCCGCTGAAACATCCAAAGCCGCCGCTGCCGGCGGAGGACGGTCGCTTCCGCCAGGTCACCGACGTCGCCTTCGACAAGAACGGCAACACCTTCATCAGCGACGGCTACATCAATTCGCGCGTCGCCAAGGTCGACAAGGACGGCAACTGGCTGAAATCCTGGGGCGACCGCGGCAAGGGACCGGGCCAGTTCAATACGCCGCACTCGATCGCAACCGACGCGGCCGGCAATGTCTATGTCGCCGACCGCGGCAATCACCGCATCCAGGTGTTCGACGGCGACGGCAAATTTTTGCGCCAGTTCACGATCGACGTCCCGGTGCCACCGGACGCCAAACCCGCGATCGGAAAGATCCCGGACGAGGCGATGGTCGCGGGCGGCACCTTCGCACCCGGCTCGCCCTGGGCGATCTGCATCACGCCGCCGCCGAACCAGGTGCTGTACTCGGCGGATGCGTGGCCCGGCCGCATCTACAAGCTCTCGCTCGACGGCAAGGTCTTGGGCATCCTCGGCCGGTCCGGCAAGCAGCTCAAACAGTTCGGCTGGATTCACGCCATGGCCTGTCCGTCGGAGAACGTGCTCTATGTCGCCGAGCTGTTGAACTGGCGGGTGCAGAAGCTGGTGTTGAAGCCGTAGGTCTTACCGCGAAGACGGTACGCTCCCTCCCCCGCTTGCGGGGAGGGAGCGCACCGCCGATGCTGCTTGAGTTCACTCCATCTCATGCCATCCCAGCTCACGAATACGGGTTGATCAGCTTCTGCTGCTCGGCGCTGTGCCGCACCAAGAGATCGATGAAGACCCTGACCTTGGCCGACAGATGATGGCGATGGAGATAGATGGCGTTCATGGCAAATTCGACCGGGCGATATTCCGGCAACAGCCGCACCAGCCTTCCGGCTTCGAGATCATCGTGCATCATGAAGCCCGGCGCGACGCAGACGCCGACACCCTGCAGCGCCGCGCGGTGCAGTGTCTCGGCGCTGTTGGTGATGAGATTGCCCGACACACGCACCGAGGCCGGCGTACCCTTGCGGTCGACGAAACGCCATTCATCGCCATATGGATAGTTGACATGGCGGATGCAGTTGCGCTCGGCGAGCTCCGCCAATTGCTCCGGCCGGCCATGCTTTGCAATGTAATCATGCGAGCAGCACAGCACGTGTCGCCAGGTCGCAAGGCTCCGTGCGATCAGGCTTGAATCGGGCGGCGGGACCATCCGAACCGCGATGTCGTAGCCCTCGTCGATCATGTCGATGTCCCGCTCCCCGATGGTCAGATCGACTTTGACATCGGGGTAGCTGTCGAGAAATGAGTTTACGACAGGCGCGAGAAACTGAACCATGACCGAGTGAGTATGGATCCGCAGCGTGCCGCGCGGCGTCGACTGCTGGGCGCCCGCGACCTCATCGGCCTGCTCGATATCGGCGAGGATCTGGATGCAGCGGTCGTAATAGGTCTTGCCGATCTCCGTCAGGCTGACCTTGCGCGTGGTGCGCTGGAGCAGCCGCGCGCCCAGCCGGTCCTCCAGCGCCTGCACATGGTTGCTGACCATGGTGGTGGACATGTTCAGCTTGCGGCCGGCGGCCGAAAAGCCGCCCGCGTCCACCACGCGGACGAACGCCGACATGCTGGTCAGGCGATCCATCGGAACCCTCCGATTATCAAGCTCTGGTGGACAATGATTTCCGCTTTAGCTGGATTATCACATCGTGGGTCACAGTGCATCTTGCTCTCATCAAACGGCGTCGTTCCCCGAGGACGCGCTTCGGACGCGGGAGGTTGCGATGTCAAACGTCACTTATGTCTCTGAGACCAAATCAGAAAATAGCCTTCGCCCGTCCCGCCAGGCGATCAAGCGGGCGGCGCTGGCGCTGGCCGTCGCGCTGGGCGTCGCCGGCGCCGCCGACCTCGGCTACGACTACCTCACCACCGGCCGCTACCTGGTCTCGACCGATGATGCCTATGTGAAGGCCGATTCGACGATCATCGCGCCAAAAGTCTCCGGCTACATGTCCGAGGTGCTGGTCGGCGACAACGAGAAGGTCAAGGCGGGCCAGCCGCTGGCCCGGATCGACGATCGCGATTTTCGCACCGCGTTGAACCAGGCCAAGGCCGATGTCGCGGCCTCCGAAGCCGCGGTGAAGAACCTCAACGCACAGATCGAACTGCAGCAGCCGCTGATTGCGCAGCAGGCCGCCGAGGTCGACGCGGCCGAGGCCAACCTCGATTTCGCGCAGCAGGAACGCACCCGTTACGACGAGTTGATGAAGACCGGCTCCGGCACGGTGCAGCGGGCGCAGCAGACCGACGCGGCGCTGCGCGCGCAGAGCGCACAATTGCGCCAGGGCAAGGAAGGGCTGCTTGCCGCCAGCAAGAAGGTCGAAGTGCTGACGACCGAGCGCGATCAGGCGGCAGCCCAGCTCGATCATGCGCGCGCCGTCGAAGCGCAGGCGGCGCTGAACCTGTCCTACACGGAGATCACGGCGCCCGTCGACGGCACCGTCGGCGCGCGGGCGCTGCGCGTCGGCCAGTTCGTGCAGGCCGGAACGCAGTTGATGGCGGTGGTGCCGCTCGACCAGGTCTATGTGGTGGCGAATTTCAAGGAGACGCAGCTCACCTATGTGCGCGGCGGCGAGCCGGTCGAGATCGAGATCGACGGTTTTCACAGCACCCGGCTCAAGGGCCATATCGACAGCCTGTCGCCGGCCTCCGGTCTCGAATTCGCGCTGCTGCCGCCCGACAACGCCACCGGCAATTTCACGAAAATCGTGCAGCGCGTGCCGGTGAAGATCGTGCTCGACGATTCCCGCCTGACCGGCCTGCTCCGTCCCGGCATGTCGGCGGAGCCGACGGTCGACACCAAGGCGGTGGTGCTTGCGGAGCGCGAGACGGAGCGGCGGGTGGCGGCGAACGTTGCGCGCCCACGCAGCTGAGCCGAACGAGCTTCCAGCACGGACCTTCAATCCCTGCTGGACAATCCTTCCATAAATTCTCCGATTATCTAGATCCACCGCTCAATGCATGCTCTCGCCGCAAGCCGAGAGGAGGCAAACATGACCGCTCTTCAGCCGACCATCGAAACGGTTGCCGCAAGCGATCCTCCACGACCCGCTACGGCGGCCCCGGCCACCCCCGTGGTGTCCGCGAAAACCTGGATCGCCGTGTTCGGCGCCACGCTCGGCGCCTTCATGGCGGTGCTCAACATCCAGATCGTCAACGCTTCGCTGGCCGACATCCAGGGCGCGATCGGTGCCGGTTTTGACGACGGCGGCTGGATCTCGACGTCCTATCTGATCGGCGAAATCGTGGTCATCCCTCTGACCGGCTGGCTCGCGCAGGTGTTCTCGGTGCGCCTTTATCTGCTGACCAACGCCATCCTGTTTCTGGTGTTTTCGGCGGCCTGCGCCTTTGCGCAAGACCTGCCGCAGATGATCGCGCTGCGCGCCGTGCAGGGCTTTTCCGGCGGCGTGCTGATCCCCCTCGCCTTCACGCTGATCATCACGCTGCTGCCGAAGGGAAAGCAGCCGATCGGGCTCGCGCTGTTCGCGCTCTCGGCCACCTTCGCGCCCGCGATCGGGCCGACCATCGGCGGCTATCTCACCGAGAACTTCGGCTGGCAGTACATCTTCTACGTCAATCTCGTCCCCGGGGCGCTGATGATCGGCATGCTGTGGTTCTCGCTCGAAGCGAGGCCGATGCGCCTCTCGCTGCTGCGCGACGGCGACTGGTTGGGCATCATGACGATGGCGATCGGGCTGGCCGCGTTGCAGACCGTGCTGGAGGAAGGCAACAAGGACGACTGGTTCGGCTCACCCTTCATCGTCCGCCTGTCGATCATCGCCGCGGTCGCGCTCGCGCTCTTCTTCGTCATCGAGCTGAGCGCCGAGAAACCGCTGTTGAACCTGCGGCTGTTGCTCCGCCGCAATTTCGGCTTCGGCATTCTCGCCAATATCCTGCTCGGGTTCGCCCTGTACGGCTCGGTCTACATCCTGCCGTCATATCTCGCGCGCATCCAGGGCTACAATTCCGAGCAGATCGGCATGGTGCTGGCCTGGACCGGGCTGCCGCAGCTGCTGCTGATTCCGCTGGTGCCGCGGCTGATGCAGCGCTTCGACCCACGCATCCTGATCGCCGCCGGCTTCGCGCTGTTCGCCGCCTCCAACTTCATGAACATCACCATGACATCGGACTACGCCAATGATCAGCTGCTGTGGCCCGACATCGTTCGCGCCGTCGGTCAGGCGCTGGTGATGACGCCGCTGTCGGCGGTCGCGACCGCCGGCATCGAGGCGGAGAATGCCGGTTCCGCATCGAGCCTGTTCAACATGATGCGGAACCTCGGCGGCGCCATCGGCATAGCCATGCTGCAGACGTTCCTGACCAAGCGCGAACAATATCACTCCAACGTGCTGATGCAGTCGGTGTCGATGTTCGAAGAGGCGACGCGGGCGCGAAGCGCGCAGCTCACGGAATATTTCGTGAACCACGGCGTTCTCGACCGCACCGACGCCGCGCACCGCGCCTATGTGGCGATCGGTCACATCGTGCAGAAGCAGGCCTTCATCCTGGCGTTCAGCGATACGTTCTATCTGTTGGGCGCCTCTTTGATCGTCGCGCTGGTTGCGTCGCTGCTGCTGAAGAAGCCCGATCATGTTTCGAGCGGCGGCGCCCATTAGAGCCGTCTCCGTTCCGATCGAATCGGAACGGAGGCTCTGAATCGTTGTTTTGACGCGTTTTCTTCACGCGAACCGGCGCCCAGTTCGCTCGAAAACGCTCTGAAAGATTTCACCACGTCCCCAAGCAAAGTAAGGAGAACGACCATGACCCCCCGTATGAACTTTATGCAAGCGGCACCCGACACCGTCAAAGCCCTGATGGCGCTGGAGGCCCAGATCCAGGGATCCGGCCTCGAACAGTCGCTGATCGAACTGGTGAAAACCCGCGCGTCGCAGATCAACGGCTGCGCCTATTGCATCAACATGCATACGTCGGATGCGCGCAAGCACGGCGAGACCGAGCAGCGGCTCTATCTTTTGAACGCCTGGCGGGAGGCGCCCGCCTATTCCGAGCGCGAGCGTGCCGCGCTGGCCTGGACCGAAGCCGTGACGCTGATCGCCGACACCCACGCGCCTGACGATCTCTATGCGGAGGTTCGCAAGCATTTTTCGGAAGCCGAGACCGTCAATCTCACGATGCTGATCGCGACCATCAATGCCTGGAATCGCCTGGCGATCTCGTTCCGCGCGGTGCCGCCGGTGCGGGCGAAGGCGGCGAGCGCGGCGTGAGGGCTTCCGGCACGGCGCGGAGCCGCGCTGCCAGTTCTCCTTCTCCCCGCTTGCGGGGAGAGGGGGAGTTACAAGGGACTGAGCGCGTTGAGAGTCCCCCTCACCCGCCGCGCAAGCGCGCGGCGACCTCTCACCGCAAGCGGGGAGAGGTGACTTGAAATGCCGCTTCGCGGATTTATCCGCAACTTACACCGCCGTGGCGCGGGCGAAGTCGACATAGAGTTCGCGCAAGCGTGTCGCCATCGGCCCCACCTTGCCGTCGCCGACCTGCTTGCCGTCGATCGACACCACCGGCTGCACGAACGACGAGGCGCTGGTGATGAAGGCCTCCTTGGCGGCGAGCGCCTCCGCGACCGAGAACGGCCGCTCCTCGACCCGCAGCTGGCGTTCCTCGGCGAGCGCCACCACGGCCTTGCGCGTGCAGCCCGGCAGGATCGCGTTGGAATTGTTGCGGGTGACGATCACATCGTCCTGGGTCAGGATGAAGGCCGAGGACGAGCCGCCTTCCGTGACCACGCCGTCCTCGATCAACCAGGCCTCGCCACAGCCCGCCTCCGCGGCCGCCTGCTTGGCCAGTACCTGCGCCAGCAGGGCCACGCTCTTGATGTCGCGCCGGGTCCAGCGGATGTCCGGCACGCTGATGACGCCGATGCCGGTCCTGGCATTCGGTGCATTGATGATGTCCTTGGCCGAGGTGAACATCACGAGCGTCGGTGCAACACCCTTCGGAAATGGAAAGTCGCGGCCCGCGTCGGCGCCGCGCGTCACCTCGAGATAGACGAGCCCGCTGTCGAGCTGGTTGCGCGCGACCAGCTCCTTCTGGATCTCCTGGATGCGTTCAAGCGTCTCCGGCAATGGTAGCGCGATCTCGCCAGCCGAGCGCTGGAGCCGCGCCAGATGCGAGGCGTTGTCGACCAGCCTGCCGTCGAGCACGGCCGCGACCTCATAGATGCCGTCGGCGAACAGGAAGCCGCGATCGAGAATCGAGACCTTGGCCTCGGAGAGCGGCACGAAGGAACCGTTGACATAGGCGATGGGGTCCAAGCGGGTTCTCCTGTGGCGGAAGAGATGGGCGCGAAGCAGGTGCAGCGCATCCTATACGGAAATTGATGAGGCTGATAAAGCCTCAACGGCGTTATTCCGGGGCGCCTCGAAGAGGCGAACCTTCAATCTCGAGATTCCGGGTCACGCTTCGCGTGCCCGGAATGACAGCAAGTGTCAGTGCGACAAAATCTTCGACAAGAACTTCTGCGCACGGTCGCTGCGCGGCTTGCCGAAAAAATCCGCCTTCGCCGCGTCCTCGACGATCTCGCCCCGGTCCATGAAGATGACGCGATGCGCGACCTTGCTGGCAAACCCCATCTCGTGGGTGACCACCATCATGGTCATGCCCTCGCGGGCGAGATCGACCATGACATCCAGCACCTCGCTGATCATCTCGGGATCGAGCGCCGAGGTCGGCTCATCGAACAGCATCGCGATCGGGTCCATCGCCAGGGCGCGCGCGATCGCCACGCGCTGCTGCTGCCCGCCGGACAGTTCGGCCGGAAATTTTTTCGCATGATCCTTCAGCCCGACGCGGTCGAGCAGCTTCATGCTCTTGGCGACCGCGCCATCATGCGTACGGCCCAGCACCTTCTCCTGCGCCAGGCAGAGATTCTCGATGATGCGCAGATGCGGAAACAGCTCGAAATGCTGGAACACCATGCCGACCCGCGCGCGCAGTTTTGGCAGATTGGTCCTGGGATCGTTGACGCTGATGCCGTCGAGAATGATTTCGCCCTTCTGGAACGGCTCCAGCGCGTTGACGCATTTGATCAGCGTCGATTTGCCCGAGCCGGAGGGACCGCAGACCACCACCACCTCGCCCTTGGCGACGGAGGTGGTGCAGTCGTTCAGCGCCTGAAACGTCCCGCCGTACCATTTGCTGACATGCCTGATGTCGATCATGCGTTCACGCTTACCTTACAATCGCGATGCGCGCCTGCAGGCGGCGGACGCCATAGGACGCGATACAGGACATGGTGAAATAGACGATAGCCGCGAGCAGATACATCTCGACCAGCCGCCCGTCGCGCTGGCCGATGATGCTCGCCGCGCCGAGAAAATCCGGGATAGACACCACATAGACCAGGGAGGTGTCCTGGAACAGCACGATGGTCTGGGTGAGCAGCACCGGCAGCATGTTGCGGAAGGCCTGCGGCAGCACGACGTAACGCATGCTCTGGCCGTAGGTCAGGCCGAGCGCGGACGCCGCCGCCGGCTGCCCCTTGGAGATCGACTGGATGCCGGCGCGCATGATCTCGGAGAAATAGGCCGCCTCGAACATGACGAAGGTGATCAGCGAGGAAGCAAACGCGCCGACGCGGATCGGACGCGAGGCGCCGGTCAGCCACTGCCCGACATAGGGCACCAGGAAATAGAACCAGAAGATCACCAGCACCAGCGGCAGCGAGCGCATCAGGTCGACATAGAGGCCGGCGATCCGGCCTAGTGTTTTTAGGCCCGACAGCCGCATCAGCGCGATCAGCGTTCCAAAGGTGATGCCGCCGAGCGCGGACAGTGCCGTCAGCATCAGCGTAAACCCCATGCCGTCGAGGAACAGATAGGGCAGAGCGCGGCGGATGACCTCGAAATCGAAATTGGCAAACATCTCACTTCCCCGCGATGGTGCCGGGGATCGCGACGCGACGCTCGATTAAGCGCATCGCGGCGACGACGACGATGTTGATCAGGAGATACATCAATGTGGCGGCGGCATAGGCCTCAAAAACCTGAAACGAGAATTCCTGCATCGAGCGCGCTTGGCCGGTCAGCTCCAACAGGCCGATGGTGATGGCGACGGCGGTATTCTTGATGGTGGCGAGAAACTCCGAGGTCAGCGGCGGCAGGATGATGCGATAGGCGATCGGCAGGAGCACATAGGCGTAGACCTGCGCGGTGGTCAGTCCGAGCGCGGTCGCCGCCTGCTTCTGGCCGCGCGGCAGCGAGCCGATCCCGGCGCGCAGCTGCTCGGCGACCCGCGCCGACATGAAGAGGCCGATGCCGATTGCAGCGGTGTAGAACGGCGCGTGAGGCAACTGCTTCAGCCACAGGCCCGCGGCGCGCGGCAGCAGCTCCGGCAGCACGAAGAACCAGAGGAACAGCTGCACGAGCAGCGGCATGTTGCGGAAGAATTCCACGTAGGCAAAGCCGATCGCGTTGGCGAGCGTTGATGGCAGCGTGCGCAGCACGCCGACGATCGAGCCCAGCACGAGTGCGATGATCCAGGCGCAGAGCGCGGTCTCGATGGTCAGCAACAGTCCCGACAACAGCATGTCGAGATAGCTGCCGCCCCCGGTCGGGTTCGGCTCGAAAAAGATGGACCAGTTCCAGTGATAGCTCACGTGCCGCTCGCGATCTCTTTCTGCTCCCCTCCCCCTTGCGGGGAGGGGCAGGGGCAGCCTTCGGCGGCCGTCCTCCTAAGAGACACCGAAGCGAAGCTTCGGCTACGGGTGGGGGTCAACGCAAGCACAGTATGCGCCGCATACCCCCCTCCCCAACCCTCCCCCGCCGCAACTCGGGCCTGCCCGACTTGCGCAAATTTATGATGCGCAACCGGGGTAAACCCCGGTTGCGTGCGGGAGGGAGCGCACCACCCGTGCGGACGCAGATCAAAACCCCTCACATCGACGGCTTGTAGGAATCTGGATCGGGCGAATCCGTAGGCTTGGCGAATTCGGCCTTCAGTTCCGCCGAGATCGGCGTGTTGAGGTTCAGGCCCTTGGGCGGAATCGTCGACATAAACCATTTGTCGTAGAGCTTCTCGGCCTCCCCGGATTTGTAGATCGCGGCCGTCGTGGCATCGACGATCTTCTTGAAAGCCGGATCATCCTTGCGCAGCATGATGCCATAGGGCTCGGGCTTGGAGAACGCGTCCTTGGAGATGACATAGGCGGAGGGATCCTTCGATCCGGCCACCAGGCCGGCCAAGAGGACGTCGTCCATCACGAAGGCAGCCGCCCGATCGGTCTCGACCATCAAAAAAGCCTCGGCATTGTCCTTGGCGGGAATCACGGTGACGCCGAGATTGCGCGCGGCATTGGCCTCGACGAGCTGCTTGATGTTGGTCGTGCCAGCGGAGGAGACGACCGACTTGCCCTTAAGGTCGTCGATCATCGCGAGATTGTTCGACTTCTTGGAAACAAAGCGGCTTGCGGTCAGGAAATGCGTGTTGGTGAAGGCGACCTGCTTCTGCCGGTCAGCGTTATTCGTGGTCGAGGCGCATTCGATGTCGATGGTGCCATTAGCCATCAGCGGGATGCGGTTCGACGACGTCACCGGCTGGAGCTTGACCTCGAGCTTGTCGAGCTTGAGCTCCTTCTTCACCGCGTCGACGACCTTGTAGCAGATGTCGATTGCGTAGCCGACCGGCTTCTGGTTGTCGTCGAGATATGAGAAGGGCATCGATGTTTCACGGTAACCGATCGTGATGGTGCCGGTCTCCTTGATGCTCTTCAGTGTGCCGGTCAGTTCTTCGGCGTTGGCAGCGCCGGCGCAAAATGCGGCTGCAACGGCAAGGCTCAGGACATCAAAACGCTTCACGCGACTTCTCCCCCTTTGGATCGGAAGAAAGCTAGCAAAATCCGGGCCAGAAGAGAAATGTGACATTTCGGCGATGAGGTAACGGGCGGCCCTCGCGGGGCTGGGATCGGCCGACGAGCAGCAAAATCGCGGTGGTCCTCAACCCGCAAGAGCGAAGCTATGGGGCTTTCCGGATGGTGACAAGCGCCGCGAGACTCAAGACGCAGACCAGCGTCAGATAGTAGCCAGGGGCCAGATCCCCGATGAAAGCGATGGTGCCGAGCCAGGTCATGATCGCCGGCCCCATCCCGCCGAAGAGCGTGACCCCGATATTGTAGCCAAGGCCAAGGCCGGTCGCCCGTGTCTCCGGCGGCAGCAATTCCGCCATCAAGGCGGCCAGTGGGCCGTAATAGAGCGACTTCAGGATTGCCAGGCCGAGCACCGCGCCGATGATCACCACCGGCGTCGGATTCCTGGTCAGCACCAGGAAGGCCGGGAAGATCGCGAGCAGCAGCGCAATTGCGATGGCGATCATATGGGTGGTGCGCCCGATGCGGTCGGAGACGGCGCCGGCGAGCGGTGTCAGCAGCATCACCGCGATGGCGCCGGCAAAGGCGGCGGTGAAGCCGACCGATGGCGGCAGATGCAGCTTCTGCACCACATAGGTCGGCATGTAGACGATGAGATAGTTGACCGCGGTCGAGACCGCAAGCGCGCCGATCCCGAGCAGGACGCGCAGCTTCTGGTGGAGCAGAACCTCCCGCACCGGCGAGCCTTCCCTGCCGGCCGGCGGCGCGGTGGCGTCTTCCATGTGGTTGCGGATGTAGAGGCCGACGGGCCCGATCAGCACGCCGAAGAAAAACGGAATGCGCCAGCCCCAGGCCTGCAGGTCAGCGGCGCTCATGTAGGCGGTGAGGCCGACGCCGAAGCCGGACCCCAAGAGCTGGCTCACGCCCTGGCTCGCGAACTGCCAGCTCGCGATAAAGCCGCGCCGATGCGGCATGTGCTCGACGAGGAATGCGGTCGACGAGCCGAACTCACCGCCGGCGGAAAAACCCTGCACCAGGCGCGCGGTGATGATCGCGATCGGCGCCAATATGCCGATGGTGTCGAAGGTCGGCATCAAGGCGACCGCGAGCGTGCCGAAGGTCATCAGCACGATCGAGATAAGCAGCGAGGCCTTGCGACCGTGGCGGTCGGCATAGGCGCCGAGCACGAGCCCGCCGATCGGGCGGATCAGGAATGACAGGCCAAAGGTGCCGAAGGTCAACAGCAGCGACGTGGTCGGGTCGTTGGCCGGAAAGAACGCCTTGGAAATGTAGAGCGCGAAATAGGCATAGGAGGAGATGTCGAACCACTCCAGCGCGTTGCCGACCGAGGTCGCGACGATCAGTCTCGTGATGTTCTTGTCCTGCGACTGCGCAGCCTCATGCACCATCGCCGGAGTGGATAACGTCATGTCGGATTCCTTGTCTCGAAGCGCACCGCCTACAGAGGCCGCGCCAGTTCGCCCAAATCCCAGAACAACCCGGCCATGATGCCGAGCGCCTCTTCCGTCACCGAGAGCAGGATGTGCTCATCCGGAGCGTGCTGGGAACAGCCCGGATAGGAATGCGGCAGCCAGATCGTCGGCAGTCCAAGTGTCCCGGCGAACACGTCATTCGGCAATGAGCCGCCGAAATTCGGCAGCACGGCCGGCGCCTTTCCCGTCGTGTGCGCAATCGAGTCCGCCGCCCATTTGATCCAGGGACTGTCGATCTCGGCGCGCGAGGCGGCAAAGCTCTGCGTCGCGGTGACCGCCACCATCGGAAAGCCGTTGTCGCGCAGATGCACGCGAACCGCCTCCAGCACCTTGTCGATCTCTGTCCCCACCACGAAGCGGAGCTGCAGCACCGCGCGCGCCTGACCCGGAATCGCGTTCGCCGGCTTGTCGATATTGCCAGCCGACATCGCCAACACCTCGAGCGTGTTCCAGGCATACAGCCGCTCGGCCGCCGACAGCCCGTCCTCGCCCCAGTTCTCCGACAGCGCGGGTTCATCGGCCGAGGGCTCGACCTTGACGTCCGCGAGCGCAGCACGAATCTGGTTGGAGAGCCGCGGCGGCTTCATCACCTCGAGCCTCAACCGGCCATGACCATCGACCAGCGAGGCGATCGCGTTGGCGAGGATCGTCGCAGGGTTCGCAAGCACCCCGCCCCAATTGCCGGAATGATGTCCGCCGTCGCGCAGATTCGAGTCGAGATGAAACCGCATGCCGCCGCGGCAACCCAGAAAGATCGTCGGCCGCACCGCCGACAGCCGCGGGCCGTCGGAACCGACGAACAGGTCGGCCTTGAGTTCATCGCGATGATCAGCACACACCTTGTTGAGGTCCGGTGAGCCGATCTCCTCGCCCATCTCCAGGATGAATTTGGCGTTGAAGCCGAGTCTGCCGCCGCGCGCCTGGCGCACCGCGCGAAGAGCCGCAATGTTGATCGAGTGCTGGCCCTTGTTGTCGGCGGTGCCGCGGCCATAGACGCGGTCGCCGATGGCGGTGGTCTCCCAGGGATCGAGCCCGTCGCGCCATTCCCCTTCCATGCCGTCGACGACGTCGCCATGGCCGTAGGTCAGGACGGTCGGCAAGGATGCGCTCTCGTGATGCTCCGCGATCAGGAACGGCGATTTGCCGCTGGGGGATTCGACGAGGCGCGAGGTGAAATCGAGCTCGGCCAGCGCCGGCCGCATGTCTTCCTCGAGATAGGCGCGCAGCTCCTTCGCGCGTCCGCCGCTCTGGCTTTCGGTCCGGTAGGCCACCCGGCGGCCGAGCTCGGCAAGAAATCCGCCGGAATGGAAATGTTGGCGCACGCGGTCGATGGCATCGGCTCTGGTCATGGTGTCCTTGGTCGGTCGAGGATGGCTTGGCCAAAGCCTATCGGGAGATGGCGCCTGAAAGAAAGCACGCGGAAAGAGAATTTGTCTTGATAAAGTCGATCGGCATGGAACAATTCCGGCGGCAAGCGTCAAGGCCCGAACGCGACCAAATGCCGAGCACCGCATGCCCAAGAGCAAATCATAAGGCCCAATCATAAGGCCCAATCATAAGGTCCAATCATCATGCCCAAGGAAATCCGGCTCAACGCCTTTGCCATGAACTGCGTGGCGCATCAGTCGCCAGGGCTGTGGACCCACCCGCGCGACCGCACCGCCGAATATAACCGGCTGCCCTATTGGATCGACCTTGCGACCACGCTGGAGCGCGGCCGCTTCGATGGCCTGTTCTTGGCCGACGTGCTCGGCGTCTATGACGTCTATGGCGGCAGCCCGGACGCTGCCTTGCGCAACGCGACGCAGACACCCGCGAACGAGCCATTGCTGCTGATCTCGGCGATGGCCGCGGTGACAAAGCATCTCGGCTTCGGCGTCACCAGCAATCTCTCCTTCGAGCCGCCCTATCCCTTCGCGCGGCGGATGTCGACGCTCGACCATCTGACCGAGGGACGGATCGGCTGGAACGTCGTCACCGGCTATCTCGACAGCGCCGCGCGCGGCGCCGGCAAGGACAAGCAGACCGGGCATGACGACCGCTACGACGTCGCCGACGAATATATGGAGGTGGTCTACAAGCTCTGGGAAGGCAGCTGGGAGGACGACGCCGTGCTGCGCGACCGCGCGCGCGGCATTTTCACCGACCCTGCCAAGGTGCATCGCGTCGCGCACGAGGGTGAAAACTATCGGCTCCATGCGATTCATTTGAGCGAGCCGTCACCGCAGCGCACACCGGTGCTCTACCAGGCCGGCACCTCGCCGCGCGGCCGCCAGTTCGCCGCAGGGCATGCCGAATGCGTGTTCATGTCGGGGCCTTCGGCAAAAGTGATCGCGCCGCGCGTCGCCGCGATCCGCGAGCTTGCCGCCAAGGCCGGCCGCAACCCGGCCGAAATCCTGATGTTCAGCATGTTCACGGTGATCCTCGGCGAGACCGAGGCGGAAGCGAAAGCGAAATATGAGGATTATCGGGCGCATATCAGCCCGGAGGGCGCGCTCGCCCTGATGTCGGGCTGGACCGGTGTCGACTTCTCGGGCCTCGGGCTCGACCAGGAGGTGAAGCACGTGCAGAACGACGCCGGCCGCAGCGCGATGGACAACATCACCCGCGCCGATCCCAGCCGGGTCTGGACCGTGCGCGAGGTCGCCGAACATGTCGGGATCGGCGGCATCGGTCCCGTCATCGTCGGCACGCCGGCGCATGTCGCCGATGAGATCGAGGCCTGGTTCGAGGCGACCGACGTGGACGGACTCAACATGCCGTTCGCGGTCTCGCCGGGCGATTTCGCCGATATCGCCGACATGCTGGTGCCGGAGCTCGTGCGGCGCGGGCGCTACAAGAGCGCATACCGGGAGGGAACGTTGCGCGAAAAGCTGTTCGGCGCGGGCCACGCCCGCCTCGCAGCACCGCATCCGGCCGCGCAGTATCGGCCCGCTGTGCAAGCGAAAGCGGCGGAGTGACTGTCCGTCCGTCATTGCTGGGCTTGGCCGAGCAATCCGTCCCGTTCGCGTGATTGATTTGATGCATGCGGGTCAAGCCCGCCCATGACGATTGCTGGGGCGGGCGGACCACCGCCTCACATCGCGGGCACCGGGCCGGCCTGCCGGGCGGGAACGGCCTCATCTTCTTCCAGCGGCAGCGTGAACTGAAACACGGCGCCCCGCGGCTCATTTGCGCCGGCCCACATCCGCCCGCCATGCGCCTCGATGATCGAACGGCAGATGGCGAGTCCCATGCCCATGCCTTGGGCCTTGGTGGTGTAGAAGGCATCGAACAGATAATCGACGTTCTTCGGGTCGAGCCCCGGCCCGGAATCCCGCAGGCTGACGAGGATTCCGTTCGCGGCATTCCTGCTGGTGCCGATCTGCAACTCCCGCCCTCCCGAACCGACGCTGCTCATCGCCTCGACCGCGTTGACGATCAGATTCAGGATCACCTGCTGCAGCTGGACCCGATCGGCATGAATGCGCGGCAGGCCGTCTGCGAGTTGCGTCCGCACCGAGACGCGATTCTTGGCCACTTCGGCGTGGGTCAGGGCGATGACCTCGAGCACCACCTCGTTGATCGCGAGCGCCACCCTCTGCGGGGGCGCCTTTCTGACCAGGGCCCGGATCCGGCCGATGACGTCGCCGGCTCGCATGGCGTCACTGACGATATAGCCGAGCGACTGCCGGACCTCCTCCAGATTCGGCGGTTGAGCGTCCAGCCAGAGCGATCCGGCCTGAGCGTTGGTGACCACGGCGGCGATCGGCTGGCTGACCTCATGGGCGATGGAGGCTGTCAGTTGCCCCATGGTCGTGACTCGATTGGCATGTGCGAGCTCCATGAGAGCTTCGCGATAGCGCCGCTCATTTTCGCGAGCCTCGGCTTCCACCCGCTTCTGCTCGGTCAAATCGAGGACGAAACCGACACCTTGATTTCTGCTCGGCTCGAACATCGTCCCGCCGATCAGCACGGGCACGCGGCGACCGTCCTTGCGAAGGTACTCCTTCTCGAATGGCGGGATGGTCCCGACCAGTCCCAACTCCGTTACGTTACGCGCATCGAGGTTGTGCCAATCCGACGGCGTCAGCATCCTGCGGTGCAGGCGTCCCGCCACGAGATCCTCGCGGTCGTATCCCACGATACGCAGAAAGGCGTCATTGGCCTCGAGAATGCGACCTTCGAGCTCCCAGATCATGATCCCGATGATGTTCGATTCGAACAGACGCCGGATCTTCCGGTCGCGCTCCGCAAGATCGCTGTGGAGCTGGACGTTCTCCTCGGTCGCTTTTCTCCGCCGCGTCCCCTCGAGCCGCGCGAACGCCAGCGCCACGCCTGCGAGGACGATGACGATGACGATGGCCACGACGGTGAGTCGGGTCCTGCGCTGCTCGAGTTCGTCGGCGTGCTTCTCCCGATTCACGAGCAGAAGGCGCTCATAGTCCTCGATCAGATCGATTTGCAAGCGGATATCGTCCATGCCGCGGATCATCGTCTGCGCCGCCGACGCGGCCCGGTCGCGGGCCGCCGCTTTGACGATGTCGTCGATCTCCCGCAGCTTTGCTGAAAGGATCAGGGCCAGATGTCCGGCGCGATAGGTTTGCAACGGATCTGTGGCAACCAGAGCCTGCAGCGCCTGCGCCTCCCGCCGCACGCTTTCGTCGGAGACGCCGTAAGCCTTGAGATAAGCGGGGTCGAGAGTCAGCAGATAACCGTGCCTTTCGGCCTCCAGGTCGGCGATGATGGTTCGCAGCCGATCAAGCGTCTCGATCACCTGGCGGCCATGCTCGAGCGAGAGATTTGCCGCCTGCCGGTCGCGCCCATATTGGAGGCCGAGAACCCCGATCGCAGCAAACAGCATCAAAAGTACCGCAACCGCCAGGATCAGCGGACGAGCAAACCAGCGCAAGGATTGGCCTACAGCAAAGACTGACATTGGCCGAGGGTGTTCGATGTCCGCCTGACCGGCATATCTGCTGGTGCCGACACAAGCACACTGATAAAATGGCCGTCAGCGCATACGGGGCGCATCATAGCATAGACAGGTCGGCATATGTGAGCCGGACCGATAGTCTCGACCGCGCATATTAGACCGACTCCGCAACGCTGCGAAGTGACAGGCGAAGCCCCGTTCGCATTTTGTGAATGACTGCCCATAACTACGGGAGCACCACCATGGCTTCTGACGGAAACTCATTGGAAGTTCGAACTGCGACAAGTCGGCGCGGCTTCGTCAAGGGATTGGGCGCGGGAGCGATCTTGCCAGCCTTGACCATGTTACCGCGCACGAGCCTCGCCCAGGATGCCGGCGCGGCCTATGCCAGCGCTGCGATCGATTGGAAACAATCTGCGAGGCAGACGATCACAGTGGCGGGTGCGGTCCATCCGTGGTCGAATGCGATCAGTCCGCTCTTGCCGGATTTCACCAAGCTCACCGGCATCAATGTCGTCACCGATTTCCAATTGGAAACCACATATCTGAGCGCGCTCCCGATCAGGCTCGCGCGCGGCAGCAGCACGCCCGACGTCTTCATGTTCCTGGCCTACGGCCAGGGCATCTCGGGAGGATGGCTCGAGCCGCTGAACGCCCATTACGCCGACAAGTCGCTGACCGACCTTGGCTGGTATGACGAGAGCGACCTGCTCAAGACGGCCCGAGCGTTCCCGGTGTGGTCGGACGGCGAGCGGTACGGCTTCCCGATTACCTCCGAGGCGATGACCCTGTTCGTCAACAGGAATGCGCGGGCAGCCAAGAACCTGCCGATCCCCCAGACTTTCGACGAACTGCTCGCGACCGCCAAAGCGGTCAAGACCGATGAGATGTCGGGTATAGCGATGCGCGCCCAGGCCGGCGGCAATTCGTCCGGACCGGCGATGGGCTTCGTGTTCTCCTATGGCGGAGACATGGTCAAGGACAACAAGGCCGCCTTCGCGAGTCCCGAGGCGATCGCGGCCGTCGACATGTACGCCCAGTTGCTCAGCCAGGCCGGGCCCGTCGGCGTCATCAGCTATGAGTGGTACCAGGTGTTGGACGATTTCCTGCAAGGCAGGACCGCAATGGCCATCGACAGCAGCAACTTCGCCACCGATGTCTCCAACCCAGCGAAGAGCCGCGTCGCCAAGCAGGCCGAATTTGCGGTCTTTCCGCATCTACCCGGTCGCCAACCTGTTCCCTACATGTCGCACTGGCAGTCGTGCATCAATTCGAAATCGCAGAACAAGCAGGCAGCTTTCCTGTTCCTGCAGTGGGCGACGAGCAAGCCGACGTCGCTGCAGACCGCCGCTGCGGGGCTGGCCACGACACGCGTCTCGGCCTGGTCGAGCGACGCCTTCAAGCGCGCGTTCGGCGCCCAGGCCGCCGAGGCGGCGGTGACCAACCTGCAGGATGGCGATGTCGACCGCGCCAAGGCGATCCTGTTCCATCCACAATCGAGGCTCATCCAGGACGCCTTCATGATCGGCGTCAATGAGGTGGTCTCCGGAGCGAAATCGGCCAAGGATGCCATGACTGCCGCCGCCGAGACCGCCAATGCGGCGATCAAGGGATAGCGGCGCAGCCGTCATTGCGAGGCGCGAAAGCGCCGAAGCAATCCAGGCTTTCTCCGCGGGGAAATCTCTGGATTGCTTCGCTTCCGCCTTCGCTCGCTGAGCTTCGGCGGACAAGTCGCTCGCAATGACGATCGAAACATCCCGTGTCTTACTCCTGCTCGCGTTGTTGCCGCCGGTAGCGGAAGTCGCAATGGCTGGCCCCTTGCATGATGGTTTTCGTGCGCGTGAGCGCGACGTCGGAGCCAACCCCCTCCGCCACCGCAAAATCCGCGGAACAGACCAGCAGGAAGCCGAGCTCGGGCTCACCGAGCTCCTTGTAGAACTCCGCATAGCCGCAGCGCGTGACGTCGATCGCGAAGGCATCCTCGGATTGCTCGCGCACCTGATAGTCGAGCGCGTCACCGGCCGCGTAGGTCTTGAACGCCGACGCCATCATCTGCCCGATATTCTTGTCCTCTTTGCTCTGCGCCCATTGCTCGGCGACCCGGCGATAGCTCTCGCCGAGGGCCTTTCGCACCAGCGCGTTGGCGCGCGCCTCGCCCAGTTCGGCCTGCAGCGCTTTCACCAGAGGAACGAGCACCTGCGCCTGGATCTTTGCTTGCTCGATGACGGAAGTGGTCATGTCTGGTCACCCCTCATGGTTCACTCCGTCATTGCGAGCGACTTGTCCGCCGAAGCTAGAGCGAGCGAAGGCGGAAGCGAAGCAATCCAGCCACTCCGCCACTGAAAAGGCCTTGATTGCTTCGGCGCCTTGCGCCTCGCAATGACAGGCTTAGTTGATAGTACCGTCCACCATCACCTCGATCAGCTTCGCGCCGCGCCGCGCGAACGCATCGGACAGTTTTGGCTGCAACTCGGCAGGCGCGCTGATCCGCATCGCCTCCAGCCCCAGCGATCGCGCGAGGCCCGCGAAATCCACCGGCGGATCGGCAAAGTCCATGCCGACATAATGATCGTCGCCATGGAAGGCGAGCAGCCGCTGCTTGATGATGCGATAGCCGCCATTGTTGGCGATCACGACGTTCAGCGGCAGTCCGTGATGCGCGGCGGTCCACAGCGCCTGGATCGAATACATCGCGCTGCCGTCGCCGGAAAAGCATACGACCGGCCGGTTTGGATGCGCGAGGCTGACGCCGACCGACGCCGGCAGACCCCAGCCGATGCCGCCCGAGGCGAGCGCATGATAGCCATAGCGCTCGCGATGCGGCCGCAGCGACAGGATCGGCCGGCCCGAGGTCAGCGCCTCGTCGACCAGGATTGCATCGTCCGGCATCGCCTCGACGAGCCGCAAGGTGAGATAATCCGGATCGATCGGCGACCTGTCCCTGGCTTTCACGATCTGCGCGATCAGCGGCCCGCGCCGCGCGCTCCAGTTCTTCGATGCGAGCTCGGCGAGTCCCTGCTTCGCGCGCGCTTCCAGCGCGCCACCGCCGGCGGCTCTCAGCGCCGGCACCAGCGCGCGCAGCGTCTCCCTCACATCCGCCTTCAGCGCGATCTCGGCGCCGTAGTTCTTGGCGAGGTCCCAGTCGACCAGGCCGATCTGGGCGATCGGCAGGCCCTCCGGCTTGGGATCGACCTCGCTATGGACCGACATGCGCAGCGGATCGGCGCCGAGCACGATCATCAAATCGTAATCCGACAAGACCTCGCGCACCTGCTTCTGCAGGCGCGACAGCGCGCCCATGAAGCAGGGGTGCTCGGAGAGGAAATGCGCGCCATAGGGCGTCGAGCATTGATAGGCGGGTGCTCCCAATGTCTCGGCGAGCAGCGCCGCCTCGGCCAGTGCGTCGCTTTTCACGATCTCGTCGCCGGTGACGATGACCGGGCGCTGCGCTTTGAGGATGCGCGCGACCAGCGCCTGCAACGCATCGTCGGACGGCCGCACACGGGCGTCGACGCGGGTCGCGCGGCCGAGCTCGATGCCGGCTTCGGCGTTGAGGATGTCGCCGGGCAGCGAGATGAACACCGGCCCGGTCGGCGGCGTGGTCGCGATTTTCGCGGCGCGGCGCACGATCCGCGGCAGGTCCTCCAGCCGCGTCACCTCGACCGCCCATTTCACCAGGGGCTCGGCCATCTGCACCAGCGGCCCGTAGAGCACCGGCTCCATCAACCCATGCCCCTGCTCCTGCTGGCCTGCGGTCAGGATCATCGGCGTGCCGGTGAAGCGCGCGTTGTAGAGCGAGCCCATCGCATTGCCCAGGCCCGGCGCGACATGAACGTTACAGGCGACGAGCTTGCCCGAGGCGCGACTGAACCCGTCGGCGATCGCGACGACCAGGCTCTCCTGCATCGCCATCACATAGGTCAGGTCGGGATGGTCTTTCAGCGCATGCATGATCGGCAGCTCGGTCGTGCCGGGATTGCCGAACAGATGCGTGATGCCCTCGTCCTTCAGCAGCGCGAGAAACGCCGAGCGCCCGGTGATGCGGTTCTTCATGTCCCCTCCGTCCCCGCGGGTCCGTTGCCGCCGGGGTTTTTGGCATCATGCTGATCCGGACGGCGAGATCAATGGAGCCGGCTCATGGCTGACCTGCGTGGGCGAGCATCGATCCCTGCGTTGCGGAGGTGCTCGCAAAAATCACCTGGCCGGACTAACGTTGCGTCCACCTGGGGAGGGACTTGGCGCCATGGCCTATGACGAGGAAACCGCCGAACAGGTGCGAAAACTGCTTTCCGGCCGCCGCGACGTCGTCGCGAAGAAGATGATGGGCGGCCTGTGCTTCATGGTGAGCGGCAGCATGTGCTGCGTGGTCAGCGGCAAGGGCGGTCTTCTGGTCCGCGTCGGCCCGGACGGGTTTGCGCGCGCGCTTGCCGAGCCGCATGTCGAGCCGATGGAAATGCGCGGCCGCGTCATGACCGGCTTCGTGCGCGTGGCGCCGCAGGGCTTTCGGACCGATGCGGCGCTGAAGAAATGGGTCGAGCGCGGTGTTGCTTTCGTGACGGCGATGCCGGCGGACAAGACCAAAAAGCCTCCAGCGAAAAAGGGCGCGGCTAAGGGTGCTGCGAAAAAGGCTGCGGCAAAGCCAAAACCGGCCAGGCTCGTGGCGTGGCAGGCGAAGAAGCAACCCACGCGCTGACCAGCCCGCGCCCCAAATCGTCACAGCGCGCTAAAACATGCCCTCGCGCTCGGGCTGCTTTTTCTTCTTCGTGCGCTGCCAGACCACGCCGGGAAAGCCCTTCAGCGGCACCAATGGCTCCCCGGTATAGGTCCA
>Ga0210399_10000731_pt1 | contig 25933 bp, 20 predicted proteins | sample IncBWC14MmetaG_FD_150865 | JGI IMG/M metagenome (GOLD analysis project Ga0210399, IMG submission 150865) | Forest soil microbial communities from Barre Woods Harvard Forest LTER site, Petersham, Massachusetts, United States - Inc-BW-C-14-M | ecosystem: Environmental > Terrestrial > Soil >... | reverse complement strand
CGGCGCCGCGTCCCACGCGGGGTGAAGCGAAGGCTTGTCCGGACATTTTCGTTACTTCTTCGAATTTTCCTTTGCCGATGTTCCGGAACAAATGCGGGGGCATGGCGTATTTCACATTGGCCTGCACGCGCTGGATATCCGCATCAATGTGGCCGTTCGCCACGAGAACGTCGGGCCAACCGTCGAGGTCATAATCGAAGAAAAAGCAGCCGAATCCGAGAGTGAGCAGGGAAGCGCGGCCGATTTCCGAGCGCGGAGCTTCGTCGACGAAGAGTCCTTTTCCTTCGTTGTGATAGAGCGAGAGCATCTGGTTCGAGAAATTCGTAATCAGCAGGCTCGGAAAGCCGGAGTGGTCGTAGTCGGCGGCGTCCACTCCCATGCCTGCGCGGGCCACCCCATCTTCGCTGAAGGCTATTCCCGCGACGACCGCTTTTTCTGTGAACGTGCCGTTGCCGTTGTTACGATAGAGCTTGTTCGGTTGCGTATCATTGGAAAACAAAAGATCGGGCCAGCCGTCATTGTCGAAATCGAGCACAGCAACGCCGAGAGTCTTGGATGTGGGTTCGCCTAGTCCGGCCTTCTGCGTGACGTCTTCAAACGTGCCGTTGCCGCGATTGTGCCAGAGGCGAAGGGAGGTCCCTTTGTAGGATTCCGGAGTGCAATAGGATTTGCTTTTACCGTCCAACGTGCAATAGAGATCAGTCTCCGGAGTCCATTGGACATAATTGCCGACGACGAGATCGAGATGGCCGTCTTTGTCGTAGTCGACCCAAGCGGCGCTGGTGCTGAATTCTCTTGGCCCCAGCAAGCCCGCTTTTTGCGTGATATCCGTGAATGTGCCGTTGCCATTGTTGTGAAAAAGGCGGTTCTGCCCATACGCGGTGACGAAAAGATCGTCGTAGCCGTCGTTGTCGTAGTCACCAACAGCCACGCCCATTCCAAACATCTCAACGTCGAGCCCCGCTTTGTGAGTTACGTCGGTGAACGTGCCGTCATGATTGTTGTGATAGAGCTTGGGCGTCGAGTGCTTCTGAACGTGGCCAGGCCAGTCCATGCCGTTCACAAGAAAAATGTCCGGCCAGCCGTCGTTGTCATAGTCGATGAAGGCCACACCCGGTCCCATGGTTTCCGGCAGGAATTTCTTCCCGAAGGCGCCCTGGTTGTGGAGAAAGCGGATTCCGGCTGATTGCGTGACATCGCGGAACTGAACCGCGGAAGTATCCGGCGTTGCTCCCGTTCTCGGTTGTCCAGCGAGAACTGCCGCCGCCGCTAAGACTAAGATTGTTGCCAGCGAACGCTTCACCATTCCCCCAAGTGTCAGTCGCGGCCCACGCCGAGTGCATCGGCCGCGCGATTGATGTAGTTAAACCAGGATGCGATCAGCGTGATTTGCAGGATGCCGTGATCGTCGAAGCCCACGGCGCGCAGCTTGGCGTGATCCTCCCGGCCGCATCTCGTCGCGTCTTTCGTCAGCTTGATCACATAGTCCAGCATCGTGCGATCCTGCTCGCTGATAGGAGCAGCACGATAGTCGCTCCGCAGCGCATTGACCATCGATTCATCCAGCGTGACCCTACGCAGAAACTCTGCGTGTGATTCGATTCAATAGTGGCAACGATTCGTCACCGAAACCATGGTGGCGATCATTTCATGCTGATGCCGCTTGAGGGGCAAGTCCGGCGACAGGAGCGCTCCAAACGTGCTGAAAGCGTGGAAGAGCACTTCGGGGAGAAGCGTATGGCTCGCCACGATGCCGGAGGTTGCCCCATCATTCACGGGATGGACGGGAGTCGCGTATTCGATAGGATAGAGCTTACGTTGCGCTTCCATCGCGCTCTTGACGCGATCATCTTCATCCATTGAGACAGTCTTGATCCAAGTCATTCTTTCAGCTCCTAGAACCGGCTCTGAACCAGAAAGTTATTTCGAACCGCCGGGCCGCGCGGGCTCCCGGGCTGTGTTTTGCGCCGATGCACGGGCGGGTATCGCCTTCTTGTTCTGCGTGGGTGGAAGTCGAACGCTGACGTGTTCGTGAATCGCCTGCCGCTCGTTGTTGTCCTCAGCATGTGCTTGGCGGTATGGCCCGGTGATGGCCTGAGCCGATTCGTCGGCCTTAAACCGCAGGTATCGCGCCTTGTGCGCGTTGGCCTTGGCGTCATCGCCGAGGCCGTTGTAGCACAGCATCAGGTTGTAGTGGGCTTGCAAGTCCTCAGGATCAATGGAGAGTGTTTGTTCGAATTCCGTGACCGCATCGGCGTAGCGCTTCTCTAAGAAGAGCACGCGACCAAGCTCGTTGCGCACCACGCGGTCGCGCGGAAATTGCCCAAGCACGGTCCGCAAGTGAGTCATGGCGCCGTCGTAGTCGCCGTCTTCCTTAAGGGCACGGGCGTAGAAGTAGTTGGTGCGCGCTAGTTGCGGGTTGATGACGAGGGACTTCTCAAGAACCTTGCGGGCGGCCGCGGTATCTCCCTCCTGCAGCAGGGCCCGGCCAATGTTGGTCCAGCCGTCTGGATTCTGCGGATCCGCCTGCGTGATTTTCTCAAACGCCGCGGCGGCAGCCTTCAAATCGCCCTGCAAGAAGAGCCCGATCCCATAGTCGTTCCACCTGGTCCAATCTTCTTGGGCGCTGGTTGTCTGGGGTTCAGGAACGGGGGCATTGTGAGGAAGAACGCGAAGCGTCTTGGTGTCCTCAGCGATGGTGGTGATAGGAAGATCAGGAATCGTCTTGAGGTTGCCTGACACTTTCGAAGTATCTCCGTCGAACGTCCACTTGCGGTCGTCATAATCCAACGTCGTTGTGGCCGCGGTTGCGCCCGCGGCGGGAGCTATGAGCGGATGGCCCTCGGCTGTTTGGTTCGCTTCAACGCCTGCAAACGAAAAGTGCGTGTTAAACCAGGTGAACTTGCGATAGTTCAGCTTGGCGTGCAGCGTAACGGTGTCGCCCGCATTTTCTGGAATGTGGACCCGAAAGTGCGCCGTGTCTGCCGCACCCGGAGGAATCAGGTGCACGTAAACAACCGACCGCGTTGCCCAGGCATTTCGCTTGTTGATGGGATTGCCGTGTCCATCGATCTGCAACGAACGATAGAAGTGCGCCCCCGGCTCGACCGGGCCTTTTCCATCGTTCTCCACTTTTCCGCTCCAGAAAATCGTCTGCCCTTTTTCGTCCGTAGCTTGCAGTTCGAGCCATACATCGAAAGCGTCCACAGTGCCGCCTGGAAAAAAGTGCCCGACCTTGCGCGTGCGCACGACCACATCCACGCGGACGTCATCACCCCTGCGCACGGCCGCATCGGTGCGATCGATGGGAGCGGTGATGGGGCGGACTTCTCCGGCTGGGCCTTTCGGCAGTGAAATATCAGACTCTTCCCCAACAGCAAAAGTCGTCGAAAGTTCTGTCTTTCCCATTTCGCTTCGTGCCGGCGAGCTCGCTTCTCTCCCCGCCGGAGAAACCGCGAAAATATCCACAGTCAGCTGTCTGTCCTGCAAAAACTTCTTGGCGAATTCATATTGCGCCTGGTCCTGATTGGCAGTCGGCACTGCCGTATTCGCTCCGGGGAAGCGATGCGAATGCACCAGCCCATCCACATTTCCGTCATCGTTTGAAAGCACCTGGGGCATATGGCAATCCGCGCAATTCATTGGCGACTTCGGATAGTAGAACGCGCGCGCGCCCTGCCCGGAAACGCCGCTGGCCTGCCAGTTGTCATATTCATTGAAGCCGCGAATCCACCGGTAATGATTCACCGGCACATCCAAATGAACCTTGTGGCAGGAAGAACAAAATTCCGCAGTGTCCGCGCGCATGAACGGTTTCAGGAAAGTACGGCGGTGCGGCTCTGGATTCAGGCGAACTACAAAGTCATGCAGCTTGCGGACGAGCGGATTTTCGCTCGCGGCCAGTTCATGGAGCTTCGGATACTCCAGGAAAAAGTCACCCTGGCCCATGGTGCTCTTCACTTCCACGATGCTGTGGCACATCATGCAGCCCAGGCCGGCGCGTGCTTCCGGCCGGTCAACAATCTGTTTGATCGGCGTGTCGAACAAGCCGCTGTAGAGCAGCGCGGGATCGTGGCAGCCGGCGCACCACTTTGACGAACTCACGCCCGCGACCTCCTGCATGTACTCGATGCTCTTCCGGTACCACTGGTTGTTGAACGAAGAGAAATGATGCATCGAGCTGTTCCACTGCTGATAGATATCGGCATGGCAGCGCTGGCAGGCATCCGATTTCATGAAGTACTGGGAGGGAATGTTGCCGCCGTGTTTGGTCTGGGCGGAGCTTGGGAAAAATTTCCCCTGAGGGCCATCACCTTCGCCATCCATGGTCTCCGCGGGCATCAGCGGATTGGAAATCCGATTCGCGTTCTTCCAGGCGACTTCGCGCGTCCACCAGGTGCTTGCCGCGATGCCCGCCGTCAGCAGAGTCAGCGTGGCAAATCCCGCACCGCGCCGAAAAATGCCGTCACCGAGCCAGCCTTGGGAAGTAACCCACGACGTAGCCAGAAAAAGCGCGCCAAAAACGCAAAGCGCGATATGCGCGTACAGCCACGGCTTCAGCCGAAGAGGCGTGCCGATCTTGATCAACATAACTCCAACAACGCTTCCCCCAGCCAGCGAGATCCAGCCCAGTCGGACCAACAGAGATGCACCGCGGAGCAACCTTGCAAGGTAGAAAACGAAGAGAAGCGTTACCACGATTCCGATCGCAACGTGAAGCAAATCCACAACCAAGTAAGAAATCGTTGCCGAGGGATAGGCGTACAAATAAACAGCGCTGACCGCCAGCGCCATCAGGATTCGCGATAACCACCGCTTTACAAATTCAATTGGCATCATCTCCACCTGCGTGAGCGGCTTGCGGTTATCAAGACAGCGGCCGGATGTCTGAAAACATCCGGCCGCAATTCAGTTTGGGGTGCCCCGAAGCGAGCCAGGATGTGGCGAAGCCGGAGGCGATGTAGCCTGTGGACCCACTTATATGGCTTGGCCTAGAGGCTGGCAATACTACAAAAACATTAGAAGCCCGGCTCGGCATCTATCCCCTTTGTTTCTATGCAGTTGTACGTCTTTCCGGCACGCAGGTCTTGGTATTCTTCCGTGCGGCCGCTGGGCCAATCGATCACCACGCGATCGATTTTTTCGCGCAACCCGAGGCCAAACGTTACCGGCAATTCCGATTGAGAAAGGTAGCTGGAGCCCCCTCGGACCATCCTCGATTGCGTCCGCCCTTCGTGGAAAACGCGGACCGTCGCCCCGATTGCATCGCGATTCGACTTCGTGCCCTTTAAACGAAATCGAATACTCTGAGATTTCGCCGTTTGATCGTTTCGGTACAAATACGCCGGACCATTGTTCGTGGTCATCAGTAGATCCAAGTCCCCGTCGCGGTCGAAATCGCCATACGCCAGTGCCCGTCCAACCTTGGGCGCTTCAAATCCTCCTCCGGCCGCATCCGCCACATCACGAAACTTTCCACCGCCCTGGTTCAGAAACAGTTGCGGCGCTTGTGCGTATCCGGTGTTGCCGCGAATATTCCGGACGGTTTCATCGATGTGGCCGTTGGCGACGGCCAGGTCCAGCGCCCCATCAAGGTCGATATCAAGGAACACGCAGCCAAAGCCCAGAGTGTTCCGCGATGCCGCCCCGATCCCCGAAGGAATAGACACGTCGTCGAAAACTCCCGGAGCGCTCGCCCGATACAGACCGGTCATTTCGTTGTCGAAGTTGGTGATGGCCACACCGGCCTTGCCCGACCCGTCGAAATCTCCGATGTCGACGCCCATGCCGGCGCGGGCTTTTCCTTCCGTGCTGAACGCCAGCCCGGCCTCCACCGCGACATCCTTGAATTTGCCGTTTCTCGAATTGCGATACAACTTATTCGGTTGCGTGTCGTTGGCGACCAGCAAATCCGGCCACCCGTCCTGGTCGTAGTCGAACATCGCCACTCCCAGAGATTTTGAGCTACTGTCGAAAATGCCGCTGGTTGCCGTGACGTCCTCGAAAGTTCCATTGCCGCGATTGTGAAAGAGCCAGCAGGTATCGCCGCGATACGCCTCCGGCGTGCAATACGATTTATGCGCACCATCGAGACTGCAGAAGACGTCGTGCTCGGGAGACCACCGCACGTAGTTGCACACGAAGAGATCCAGCAAGCCATCGCGGTCATAATCGAGCCACAGCGCGGAAGTGCTGAATCCCTGATGCCCGAAGAGACCACTCGAACGCGTGACATCCAGGAAAGTTCCTTTGCCGGTGTTGCGAAAGAGCCGGCTCTGTCCCACGCAGCTGATGAAAATGTCGGGAAGACCATCGTTGTTGTAGTCACCCACGGCTACACCCATTCCGTACATCTCGAGGTCGAGGCCTGCGCTTCGCGTTACGTCCGTAAACGTGCCGTTGCGGCTGTTGCGGTAAAGGCGCAGGGTGGATCGCTGGCGCTTGTGTCCGGGCCAGTCCATGCCGTTCACAAGCAGGATGTCCTGCCAGCCATCGCCGTCATAATCGAGGAACGCGCAGCCAGCGCCCAGCGTCTCTGGTAGCAACTTCCCGCCATAAGCGCCGCTGTTGTGCCGGAACCGAATACCAGCCGCGTTGGTGACATCGGCCAGCCGGAATCCCAGCGAAGAGGCGGGATTCGCGAACGTCCAGTCTGAAGCCGCTGCCGCATGCAATCCTGCACCGAATGCTGTGAAAAGAAACTCGCGCCGGTTCACGGCAGGTTTACCAGGCCATTGCGAATCGCGTAGACGACCAGTTCTGCCGTTTTGTGAATTCCGAGTGTGTCCATGATATTGGCGCGGTGCACTGCCACGGTATTCGCGCTGAGATGCAAATCCGCCGCGATTTCCTTGTTGGATTTTCCGGCAACAATGTGCGACAGGATTTCCAGTTCGCGTGGTGTCAATCCACCGCCGCGCTCTCCTTTGAGAGAGTTCGGGCGGGACACTTGCGGATCAAGCACGGTCATGCCCGCGGCGATACTCTTCACCGCGCTGACCAGGTCGAGGTCCACGGCATTTTTCAACACGTAGCCGCGCGCGCCTGCTTGCAGCGCCTGGTTTACCAGCGTTTCCTCGGAATGCATGCTCAGCATCAGAATTCCCGCTTCCGGAAATGTTTCCAGGATTTTTCGCGTCGCTTCGATGCCGCTCAGTTCCGGCATCGCGCAGTCCATCACGGTAACTTTGGGCCGCAGTTCGCAGGCCAGGCGTACCGCTTCTTTACCGTCGCTGGCTTCTCCAACCACGGAGATTCCCGAGTCATCTTCCAGCATGCGGCGGAATCCGCGGCGTACCAGTGCGTGATCGTCGGCCAGCAGAACCGTAATTTTAGGCGCCATTGGCATCCACTTTTGTCCTTGGAATCCGGAGGCGGACCTTGGTCCCGCCTTGTGGCCGCCGAGAGATCGCCAGCGTGCCGCCAATCAATTCGGCGCGCTCCCGCATGGCCACCAATCCAATTCCGCGCTGCATTTTTTCTGCCACGAAACCCGTGCCGCGGTCTTCCACTTCGAGTTCCAGCGAATCGGTCAAGAATTTCAGCCGGATCCAGGCGTCACTCGCTCCGGAATGCCGGCTCACGTTATTGAGTGCTTCTTGCAGCACGCGATAGATATGCACGCCGGCGCTCGTCTCCACTGGAAAGGGCTGTCCCGTTTTCTCGTAATGCAGGGCCAGGCCGGTTTGCCTGCCCACTGTGGGAATATACCAGTCAAGAGTGCTCTCTAAACCTGCTTCTTCAAGCAGCACCGGGTGAAGGGCCTGGGAAAGCGTTCTGATATTGTTCAGTGTCGACTGCGCGATCTCCTGCACCTCCTTCAAATCCTCGCGCAGGGGTGACCCTTCCGGAGCGTGTTTTCCCGCGCGGCCCAGCAGCGATCCAATCGCCGTCAGCACTTGCCCGAACTCATCGTGGAGTTCACGGGAAATATGACGCAGTGTCGATTCTTGTGTGGAGATGAGTTTCTGCGCCAAGTCGCTGCGCTGTTCGGAAAGCTCCGCCAGGCGCGCAAAAATCTGGCGGTTACTGCGAATCAGATACAAACTCGTCAGAACAATGGCGATCAGCGTTGCGGCCAGAAAAATATACAGTTGCCGCTGCACACCATCGTAAATCTGTGCAATGCGTGTGGCGGCCTGCTCTTCGCCTTCGTTGTTTCCCACCAGCAAACGCGAAACCGCCGTGCTGAGTGCCTGTTGCCGCGCCTGGAGCGACAAACGAATCTGTTCTCGCGCCTCGGCATCCTTGCCGTTCTGCGCCAGCGCGAACATCCGGTTGACCGCGTCCCAGAACTGCGCCACCGATTGTGAAAGAAACAGCTGCTGTTCAGGGGTGCGCTTCGCTCCAGCCAGGTTTGCTTCCAGCCTCAAGCCGGCATCCAGATCCTGGTGAATGCGTTCGAACTGCGCCGTCCACGCCGTCAGCGGATAAGGTTCCGTGGTGTCCAGCATGTCGCGCATCGCCAGCGCGATGGAATTGAGATCGTTCTGCACGCGCAACAGTTGCAGCGAATCTTTCCGGTTGCGATCCACCATCTCGCTCTGCAGTTTTCGCAGACCGGCGAGCTGCACGGTGATGTAAGACGCGTAAGCCAGCACCGCTGCCAGCGTAATCACCAGCCCCAGCAGCAGCCCGTTCGTGGGAGAGCGTTGCGAATAGGGAGCATTCTGCACGGCCTAAGATTACCTCAGGCTGCCGTCTTCCGTCGCAGCGACAGCACCAGGAAAATCAGCGCTGACGCGCCGACCAGCGGCACCAGCAAGCCCACGCGCAAGCTGCCGGAAAATTTGGAGACCGCTCCGATCGACCCAGGGCCAGCCGATCCCCCAAGGGAAGCGAGTGCAAATAAGATGCCCCCGATTTTCTTCGCGCGGGTTCCATACCAGCGCGAGAACCAAGCAATGAAAATGGGATAGACACTCGCGCAGCCCAGGCCAGCAAAAAAGACCGAGACGGTTGCGACTGGCAGCGACCTGGATCCGATCAGCAAGGCCGTAGCTCCGGCCGACAGGCTCAGCGCGCCCAGCACGATTTTTCTCTCTTTCATCCGAAGTAGAACCATGGGCGCGGTGGCGCGGCCGATTGTGAGACCGGCGTAGAAAAACATGGGCGCAAGCGTGGTGAGGCTTGTAATTCCGTTGGCAAGACGCTTGGCGTATTCTGCGGACCAGATGCCAATGCCGTTTTCCATTGCCACATAAATGAAAAACATGGCGGCAATGACGGCGATTCCGACGGAGGGGGACACTGGTTCTGCCGTAGTCGCGTCCTTCTCATGCCCCTCGACGCCAAAAGAGGCGAACGACAGCCCCAGAACCAGAATTCCGCCAAAGATGGCGGTGCCCGCCAGTAGAATCGAGAGCCCATTGCGTTTGAGCGCCACGGCGATCAAGGGGGAACAAGCCATGGCACCGGCGCCCCACGCAAAATTGAGCTGGTTCAACAGCGCGGCACTCTTTGCTCCTCCCAGTTCCGCGACGAACAGATTTGTCCCTGGCGAGATCAGCCCATAGCCCAAGCCGAACGCCGCGGTTGCGGCTAGGGCAACGCCGTGTGTGTCGGCGTTAAGAAATGCAAGACCTCCTCCCATCAGGGCGTAGCCCAAAACCAGAGCCGGGCGGTATCCACGCCACGCCGCAATCGTGCCAGACGCCAGACTGCCGAGCAATGCAGCCAGGAATTGGATGGTGGAAAATAATCCGGCTTGTCCGTCGTCGAGGGACCATCTCTTGATAAAAATAGGCAACATCGGACCTACAATGGTTGTCGCGATTCCGCTCAGCACGAAGCCTGCAAAGAGCAGGACGAGGAGGTTGCGTTGCCCCGGCGGGCCGTCGGTTGCAGAATTCTGTTCGCTCATTGGTAGTCTGTCATTCTGAGGGACGCCGCCCTTTCAAGCAACTTAGCGCTCTCAAAAATCGTTCATCCTGAAATTCAAAAGTTCGATACTCTTTAGCGTTCGCTTTTCCCGAAAGACGGATGCTTATGATTGGAGTCGGGCTTGTAGGATTCGGTCTCGCCGGCCGCGCGTTTCATGCGCCGGTCATCCGCGCTGTGCCAGGTTTGCATTTGGCTGCCATCCTCGAACGCAGCGGCCGAGATGCGGCGGAGAAATACCCCGATGTTCGCATCGCGCGGAGCATGGACGAGCTGCTCTCGATGACGGAAATTGGCCTGGTTGTGATTGCCACCCCCAACGAAACGCACTTTCCCTTGGCGCGCCAATGTCTTGAAGCAGGCCGCGATGTGATCGTCGATAAGCCGTTCACAACAACTCTCGAAGAAGCAGTTTCGCTCGTGCAGCTAGCAAAGACCGCCAATCGTCTGCTTACCGTCTATCAGAACCGCCGCTACGACGGCGACTTTCAAGCGATCGGGCAGCTGGTCGTAGCAGGCGCACTGGGCCGCATCGTCCGGTTCGAAACGACTTACGATCGTTTTCGTCCGCAGCTCAAGCCCGGCGCATGGCGTGAGACTGCGCGCCCTGGCAGCGGAATCCTGTTCGACATCGCGCCGCATCTGATTGATCATGCTCTGGTTCTTTTCGGCCTGCCGGAAGCGGTAACCGCCGACGTTCGAGCGGAACGTGACAACGCCGTCGCCGATGACGCGTTTGATATCACGCTTCGCTATCCGAACGGTTTGCGCGCGGTTCTTCGCTCCAGCATCCTCGCGGCCGCGCCGCGCCCCCGTTTCGTTCTGCTCGGCACGCGGGGCAGTTTCGTGAAGCAATCATTTGATCCCCAAGAAATGAATCTTCGCCGAGGCTACATTCCCGAGGACAAAGCTTGGGGATATGAACCCGAAGAAAACTGGGGCGTCTTGACCGTTCCGGCGGGCGAATCATTCGAGCAGCGGCGGATTCCCTCCGCTGCCTGCGACTACCGGGACTACTACTCAAACGTCCGCGATGCCATTCTAGGCCGCGTCGCGTTGGCTGTGACCCCCGAATACGCTCTGGACGTTATGCGCATGCTCGAGTTGGCTCGCGAGAGCAGCCAGAAACGCTGTACGATACCGTGGTAATGCCTGGCGAACGAATTTTTACTTGAACTTCACTTTTCACCAACCCTTCTAAGCGTTCCGCGTATAATCTGTTTTCTGCAACAAGAGAAGGAGCGGCTCGCGGCCAATGGGCATCGAACTAGCACCATCCATTTTGTCAGCAAATTTCGCGCGGCTCGGCGACGATGCCAAAGCCGCGCTCGACGGCGGCGGCACGGTAATCCATTGCGATGTGATGGACGGACATTTCGTCCCGAATCTCACCATTGGGCCGCTGGTCGTGGCGTCCCTCAGGAAAGCTCTTCCCAATGCCACTCTCGACTGCCACTTGATGATTGAAAATCCGGACGACTTCATTCCTGCATTTGCGGAAGCTGGAGCGAGTTGGATCTCCGTGCACCAGGAAGCTTGCGTTCATCTACACCGCACTCTCCAGCTCATTGAATCGCACGGGTGCAAATCTGGCGTGGTCTTGAATCCCGCGACGCCGGTACACATGCTGGACGAGGTGCTGGATACGGTGCACCACGTTTTGATCATGTCCGTGAACCCCGGATTCGGCGCGCAAAAATTTATTCCGGGGGCGCTCCACAAGGTCATGACGCTCGTCGAAGTCCGCGAATCACTCGGTTTATCTTTTCGGATTGAAATCGACGGTGGCGTGTCGCTCGAAACTGTGGGCGAGATTGTGCGTGCGGGCGCGGAATTGCTTGTGGCTGGGAACGCTGTCTTCGGCAAAGGCGATGTCCGGGAGAACGCGAAAAAACTATTGGAAGCGGCGCGGGCCGCGACGCTCACGCGCGCTTGAATAAGTTAGCCCGGAGGAACTTTCCGCGAAAACCTCAAGGTTGTGTTTTTTCTTACTGCTCCTGATAGTTCCAGGTCAGCCCGCCATCAACGAAAAATGTCGTTCCGGTCGCGTAATCGGATTCCGACGATGCCAGGAACGCGGCCATCGAAGCTACGTCTTCCGGTTTGCCCAGCCGCTTCAGTGGAATGTTTTCGAGCAAGGCGCTCAGCTTGGCAGGGTCGTTCAATAATTTTGTGTTGATGGGAGTTTCGATCGCTCCCGGCGCGATATTGTTGATGGTGATGCCGAGCGGCGCGAGTTCGATGGAAAGATTTCGCGTCAGCATTTTCACGCCGCCTTTGCTGGCGCAATAGGAAGCGAAATGGGGGAAGGGAAGTTCTTCATGCACGGAGCTGATGGTGATGATCTTGCCTCCGGCCTTTGCCTCGATGCGGTGCTTCACAAATGCCTGGGTGATGAAGAACAAGCCTTTTAGATTCACGTTCAGGACGGCATCGTAATCGGCTTCGGTGGCGTCCCAGAAATCGGCGCGGCGTTCCAAGCCCGCGTTGTTGACGAGAATGTCGATCTTGCCGAGTTGCGCAACGGCATCAACGATGAACTTCTGGCCCTCGGCGACTTTGCCGACGTCGGCTTGAATGGCTGAGGCCTTGCGGCCGAGCGAGGTGATGGCGGCAACCGTCTCATCAGCGCCCGCCTTGTTGGAACGATAGCAGAAAGCAATATTTGCGCCTTCCTGGGCGAGGCGCTCGGCGATGGCCCGTCCGATTCCTTGGTCTCCGCCAGTGATAGCGGCAGTCTTGCCTTCCAGCCTGTTGGTCATGATGATCTCCTCATGGCACGTTGTTGAATCTGATGCGGCAAGCTGATTTTTGTTTCAAATTTGAATCTCGAGAAGGTCTTGGATTTGTCCAGTGGTTCCTAGCGGCAACTATTCGCGCTGGAAGGCCAGATTGTCCAAGTGGAGGCTTTGGGGGTTGCTGAAGTCGAAGAGAACTTTGGAACTGGGGGTTTGCCAAGCGGTGCGGAGGCGGCGGAGTTCGCCGGGCTTGAGCGTGAGGGAAGCCTTTTGCGTTTCGGGGGAAGAAACGATCAGAGTGGCCGGGCCGGGACCGTCATTGTAAACATCGAGGCCCAGGAAGACACGAGGAGCAAGAAAGCGGAACTCGGCGTGGGAAGGTGAGTTCGCCAGAGCCAAGTGAAAGGTGCCGAACTTACCGAAAGGGGCCGCGATTTTCCAGACGCCCATGCCCCAGTCGAACAGGTTGGAAGGATAGGCGCCGGAAAGGGACGTGCCTGCGGGCAAATGGGGGTCGTCAAACGTGACAAGAGCAGGTGGAATGACGTCACTTCTGCCTTGAATGTCCACACCGCGCGAATCGATATGACGAACACGGAGGACGTGCGTGGAATCATCAAATGTATAGCCTGCGGCATCCAAATCCTGTCGGCGAAGGAGCGGGTGTCCGCCGGAGGAGACCGTCTCCGGAATGAAAGCGAGACGCAGGACTTCGGTAGACTCGGCATCGAAGGTGGAGTAGGTGACGGAGCCGCGTCGATAGGAGATTTTCGTCACCGGAGAAAGGCCGCCGAGGAGGTGAGATTCTGCCGAAGGAGCCCATTCCGGCACGGCCCAGAAGGCATCCATTAACCGGCGCGGCCCATCGGCGAACTGATCGGTGAACCACCACTGACCAGTGAAGGGCGCGTGGGCGCCGCCGGGCAATCCTTGAAAATAAGTGACCCAGTTATAGGAACGGTAAGCCGCCTCCTTGAAGGCCAGATCACCTGTTCTGGCAAAGTAAAATGCTTCCACGGCGGCGAGGCGCGCGGTGTGGCTGTCGCAACATTGATTGGGAAGATTGCAGCAGAATTCCTTGCCGCTACCTTGCTCGGTGGTGACCGTCGCGCCGTGAACGATGTACTTGGGCCAGCGCGGCGTAGTCTTAACCCATTCGATCAGTTTGCGAGCGTGCTCGCGCCAGTCCGGATCCTTTTCCGGGTGGAGGAGAACGTAGCGAGCGAATTCGAGCGGAATGACGTTATTCATGTTTTCCATGTTCGGGCCGACATCCTCGAAATAGCCGACCCAAATGTTGTTGGCCATGGGGTATTTCATAAACCAGGCCCAGGCGCCTTCGCGAACCAGTTTGTAGGAAGAAACGTCGCCCTGCCCGATGCGGATGAGTTCATCAAAAAGCATGATGGGCTCGACGACATTCGCGGAATACGGACTCATGCCCTTGCCGGGAGAGAGCGCGCCGTCGCGGGCAAGGCAGCGGAAGGGCCAGGGAGAATTTTTCTCGTCACCGGGCTTGAAATTTTTCACCAGTGCGGCGGCGCACCGAATGGCGGCGCGCAAATATTTTGAATTGCCGGTCATCTCGTAAAGACGCAAGTAAGCGTATCCATCTTCGCCAACCACGTGGGGCTCGACGAAATCTTCGCCGTGGTTGCTCCAGCCGGTGTATTTGCGCGAGCCGGGGTTCGCGGAAGGATAGGGAACCTGCGACCAGACGTAGTTTTCCGGAGTTGTACCATTCTCCAAGTTCGTAGTCCACGAAATCTGAAGGAATTCGAGCGTGTGGGGATCGCCGGTGTAAGGATAGAGTCGCTCGATAAAGCCCTGCATCATGGCGCGCAAATAACCGGTGGAGTTGACCCAATGGGGATCAGGGGACAGTTCGTAAGTGGCGCGGTCAAAATCGAAGCAGCAGTAGAAGTAAGGAAGACGCTGGCGATTGAATTGGTCCCAGACGATAGTCCACTGGGAAAGAAAATGTGAGGAGTAGGAGTAGCCCGTGTCATCAGGCATGGGCCAGGGGAGAAGCTGGTGTTGGGCGTCGAGGGCCACGGCGCGGCCCGCGATGGATGACTCGTCGACGATGGAAGTGACGGGAAAAGACTGTTGAGGAGAGAGCGTGGCCGGGAAAACGAGGAGTGTGGCCAACAGAGTAGCAAGGGCTCTATTCATGATTGCGAAATAAGCTGCGGCTAGGCTCAAGGGCGGAAGAGTAACATTTTCCAAGGGCGCGGGATATACGCGACGCCTGCATCAGAAGAGAAGAAACCGTCTCCTCGGAGCGCATCGGGGGGACGGCTTCGAAAGTGCATCAGCATTTAGGAGTCGACGGACTCGGCATGCGAGAATGGCTGCCGCCTGAAGAAAATGCTCACGCGCCACATTCTCGCGTTTGCTGCCCCCACGCTAGCCGGTGGCTTGCGGCGTTGGATCTTCCACTTGGGTGGGTTGGGCTTTATTCCGCTCGGGTTACTCGACAGCTCGGTGATTCCGCTTCCAGGCAGCATGGATGTGCTAACCATCCTGTTGTCTGCGCGAAAGCAAGAGTTATGGTTTTATTATGCCTTGATGGCGACGATTGGTTCGGTGATCGGAGGCTACTTCACCTACCGGCTTGCACGCAAAGGTGGGAAGGAAACGCTCGAACGCAAGTTTCCAGCCAGGAAGCTCAAAAAGGTCTACGCGCTCTTTGAAAGATGGGGCTTTGGGGCTATGGCCATCGCCGCCGTGCTGCCACCGCCAGCGCCCTTTGTTTTATTTCTGTTCGTGGCAGGCGCGATGCAATATTCGGTGAAAAAATTCCTCCTAGCTCTGACAATCGGCCGAATGGTCCGATACTCCCTCCTGGCGTACCTGGGTGCGCGCTATGGACGCCAGGTGCTGAAGGTGATCTCGCTGCATGGTCAACCGGTTCTCATTGCCGTTATGGGGCTGGTTGCCGCGGCTCTTGCGGCGCTCATTTTCATCTTAGTGAGTAAGCGCAAAAAGTCAGCCAGACGTTAACCAACTTCAGATTGAACTGCGTTTCGAGGTCAATTGAGAAGCACCCTAAAACCGCTAAGATATTCAGCCGGCCACGATGCTGCTATTCGCCGGCACCATGGTTCGCGAAATCATAACCGGAGAACTCTAGCCCTTCCACACGTACTTACCGCAGTTGCAGACAACTGTCTCGGTGGGGAGTTTTTTTTCCATCGGTTGCTGACATACTGGACATTTTTTCTGCCACATATCGATACCCGTCTTTTCTTCTGACTGGGCCCGCTTACAAAAAAAGTGTACCCGGACTGGATCGAACTGTCTGTCCCAATAGACACAGAAGCAAATCTGTTCCTTTTTGTACAGTTGGCTGGCACTCGAAGCGTTAGTATGGCCGGGAATAGAGATGAAGAAGGCCAGGAAACTTGTTTGCTTGTCCGCGTTGGCCGCCGGGGGCCTCCTGGGGAGTAAGGCGAGCCACGCGTTGTCCGGAGAAGCGGTGGAGGAATCCGTCTGGCGAGAAAGCTCCCGCCAGCCACTCCCGTGTGCACCCTCCGTTGTAAAGCTTATCGCCGGTAACCGCTCGGCAGCGGCAGGTTCGGTTGCCGGCCACGACCCAGCGCGAAGTTACCAGCCCACGGCGGGCGAATTGGTGGTTTCTGTCGTCGCCAATGAGCTCTCGGACCGTGAGAAGCTGCGAAAGTGGCTGTGCATGATCGAGAAACGGGCGGGGAAGCAAACCCTCACAGAAATGCAAGTGGAGACCAAGGAAGGCCCGCTATACCGTTTGCTGGCGATCGACGGCACAGCGCTGAACCGCGACCAGCGGCAACAGGACGACGCGCGCCTTGGCCGACTCATAAAAGATCCGAAGCAATTGCAGAAATTGAAGCGAGCGCAGGATGAAGATGAAATTAAGCTCGAAAAGCTCATCAGCTTATTGCCGGAAGCTTTTATTTACGACTATGACGGTGTCGAGGGCAATCTTCGGCGGGTTAAATTTCGGCCCAATCCTGACTACAATCCACCAACTTACGAAGCTCGCGTAATCCATAGCCTGGCCGGAACCATTTTGATCGATCCGGAGCACAATCGCCTGGCAAAGGTGGCGGGCCAGCTTATGAATCGCGTGGAGTTCGGTTACGGGTTGCTGGGGCGCGTTGACAGCGGCACCGTGGAGCTTGGGCGAGTGTCAGTGGGCCCACAAGAGTGGAAGACCGCCTTCATCAACATTCACTTCTCAGGGCGGCTGGCGATATTCAAAACGATCAACAAAGAGCAATATGAGCGGCGGTCGGATTTCCATGTGGTCTCCAGCGATCTAAGCGTCTCCGACGCGAAGGCCCTGCTTGTTTCCCACAACCTCCCGCCTCGAGAAACCGCGGCGAGTAGTCAACAATCGAAGACACCCTGAAACTGGTCTTGAGCAGCTGTGCTCACTCGTGACGCGTCCAGGCAGTGGTGAAGTGCGCTGCGAAGCAGCCTAGGCGACGGTGACTTCGGGACTGAGGTAGACGTCCTGGATGGTGTTGAGCAGCTGGACGCCTTCCTTCATCGGTCGCTGGAAGGCTTTGCGGCCGGAGATGAGGCCGGTGCCGCCAGCGCGCTTGTTAATGACGGCCGTGGCGACAGCTTCTTCGAAGTCGTTGGCACCGGAGGCGCCGCCGCTGTTGATCAGGCCGGCGCGGCCCATGTAGCAGTTGGCGACCTGATAGCGAGTCAGGTCGATGGGATGATCGCTCGAGAGATCGGTGTAAATGCGCTTGTCGAACTTGCCGTAGCTGGAATCGCCCATGTTGAGGGCCTGGTAGCCGCCGTTATTTTCCGGGAGCTTCTGCTTGATGATGTCGGCTTCGATGGTCACGCCAAGATGATTGGCTTGGCCGGTGAGGTCGGCGGAGAGGTGATAGTCCTTGTCCTTCTTGAAAGCGTTGTTCCGGAGATAGCACCAGAGAACGGTGGCCATGCCGAGTTGGTGTGCGTGTGCGAAGGCTTGGCTGATTTCGACGATCTGGCGGCCGCTCTGGTCGGAGCCGAAATAGATGGTGGCACCGACCGCGGCAGCGCCGAGGTCGTAAGCCTGCTGCACGGTGCCGAACAGAATTTGGTCGGCCTTGTTCGGGAAGGTGAGCAGTTCGTTGTGATTCATCTTCACGATGAAAGGAATTTTGTGGGCGTATTTGCGCGCGACAGAGCCGAGCACGCCGAACGTGGAAGCTACGGCGTTGCAGCCGCCTTCGATGGCGAGCTTGACGATATTGCCGCCATCAAAATAATCGGGGTTCTTGGCGAAGCTGGCGCCACCGGAATGCTCGATGCCCTGGTCGACGGGCAGGATGGAGAGATAGCCAGTGCCACTGAGTCGCCCGTGGCCGAACAGGCGCTGCAAATTTGTGAGCACCCGGACGTTTCGATCGGTTGAGGAGTACACGCGGTCGACGAAGTCCGGGCCAGGAAGATGCAGGCGCTCTTTGGCGATTTTCGGCGACTTAAATCCCAGCAGAGATTCGGCTTTTGCGCCGAGATAAGTTTCGATTTTTCCTGATGTCAAGGTTGTTGCCATTTCTTTCTCCTGACTTCATTCGTGGTAGCGAGGCTATCTATTGTACTGTGACTCCGAGGCACTCCGTTAATCTCGAATTCCCGATGTAAGCATGCTGCCGGCGGCAGCGTCCACCAGCCAAAGCAGTTTTCCATTTTTTGGCTGAAGCGCTTGCGCTGGCAATTGTTCCGGTTCGAACGGCCCTTCCAGAACCGCTTTCAGTGCCGGGGCTTTGTCGGCGCCCGTCACCATGAAGATAATCTCCGCGGAATGGCTGGCTGCGGAGGCGGTCAGAGTGATGCGCTCGGTGTACAATTTGCCGATCCAGTTTCGGACAACGATGCGGCCGTCGGCGTGTAAAGCTTTGGTTCCCGGGAAGAGCGAGAGCGTGTGCCCTTCGTTGCCCATCCCGGCCAGGACCAGATCAAAGCGTGGATAGTCTCCATCCTTAAGCTTGAAATATTCGCGCAGAGCCTTTTCGTATTCGAGGGCGGCTTGTTCCGTGTCGGGATATTCGCCTTTAATCCGACTGACCTGCTCTGGCTTCAACGGTGATTTCGAAATCATTGCTTCGGTGGCCATGCGGAAATTGCTGTCGGGATGGTCCGGCGGAACATGGCGCTCGTCCCCGAAGAACAAGTGTATTTTATCCCACGGAACCTGCGAGCACAGCGCGGGATCGCTCACCAGAAGGCCGTAGAGGGCTTTCGGAGTCGATCCGCCCGCCAGGGCTACGTTGAAGACCTTTTTCTCGCGGACTGCGGAAGCCCCTGCTTGAACGAATTCCTGCGCCGCGCGCTTGGCAATGGCCCCACCGTCGGCAAGGATTCGAATCTCACGCTCCATGCGCGTTCCTCTCAGGTGATGATTCCCGTTTTTTCCGGGACGGCAATCCTGCCGCGCTTGTCTACTTCCTCTTCGCCGATGCGCCGCCAAGAGCGGCCGTCGCGTTCGAGCAGGTCGTCTGCTTCGATGGGGCCCCAAGACCCCGAGGAATAATTTGGAAATCCGCGGGCCGGGAGGGCGTGCCACACGTCGAGGATGGGTTGAATCACATTCCATCCCGCTTCGACCATGTCGGCGCGCTGGAACAGGGTAGCGTCGCCCGCCATGCAATCGCGCAGCAGCCTTTCGTAGCCGGTGCTGTGCTCCAAACCGAAATAGGTGCCGTAATCGAAATCCATATTCACGAGGCCAAGCCTCATGACCGAGCCGGGAACCTTTGCGCCAAAGCTGAGGGAGATGCCCTCCTCAGGTTGAATATGAATGACCAGGCGGTTGGTTTCCAGATTTTTCACCGCGGTGTTGCGAAACAGGACGAACGGAGTGCGGCGGAACTGGATCACGATCTCCGTGGTGCGCTGCGCGAGGCGCTTGCCGGTACGCAGATAGAACGGAACCCCGGCCCAACGCCAGTTGTCGATCTGCAATTTCAAGGCCACAAACGTTTCCGTGTTCGAATCGGAAGCGACATCTGGTTCGCCGCGGTAGCCGACTACCCGCTGCCCGTCGGCGGTGCCAGGGCCGTACTGGCCGCGCACCATGTTTTTCAGCACATCTTCGGGGCTGAGCGGCTGGATGGCGTGCAGAACTTCCGCTTGTTTGTTGCGGACTTGATCGGCATCGAAGGAAATCGGCGGCTCCATCGCAGTCATGGTCAGGAGTTGGAAAAGGTGGTTGGGGACCATGTCGCGGAGCGCGCCGGCGGTTTCGTAGAATCCGCCGCGATGCTCCACGCCGACGGTTTCCGCGGCGGTGATCTGCACGTGGTCCACGTAATTGCGATTCCATAGCGGCTCGATGATGTTGTTCGAAAAGCGGAACACCATCACGTTTTGCACGGTCTCTTTGCCTAGATAGTGGTCGATGCGGTAGATCTGATTTTCGGACAGGACCTGCTTCAAGTCCTGATTGAGTTGCTTGGCTGATTCCAGGTCATGCCCGAAGGGTTTTTCGACGATCACCCGGGCCCAGCGGCCGTTTTCTTCTTTAGTTAGGCCGCAATCACCCAGCATCTTGGCGATCGGAGAGAAAAATCTCGGCGCAACTGCCAAATAGAAGAATCTGTTTCCCTGCGTGCTATGAAGCTTGTCGGCTTGCTCGATTTGGTCTTTCAGCCGCTTGTAGGCTTCGGCGTCCTGAAAATCCCCCCGGACGTAGTAGACTCGCTCGGCGAGCTCGTGCCAGAACTTCAGGTCGACCGGTGACGGAGCGTACTTGGGAATCTCTTCGGTCAGCATGTTGCGAAAACTGTCCGTAGTGTAGTCGTTGGTCGCAAAGCCAACGATAGCGAACTGCGGGGAAAGCATGTTGTCCTGCGCGAGATTGCAAAGCGCAGGAATGAGCTTGCGCTTGGTGAGGTCGCCGGTGGCGCCGAAAATAACCATCACGCAGGGCGCCGGTGTGGGGTTCACGTCCAGATGGTTCAGGCTCATAAAGAGAAGCTTCCTGTCTGCGGGTGCCAAAAGATCTCTTCGAAACTCTAGTGGCCGCTTTTCTTTTCGATGTGCCCGCCGAACTGGAAGCGCATCGCGGACAAAACTTTTGCGGCAAAATCATCTTCCCCGCGCGAGGTAAACCGCTGAAACAGGGATGCCGTGAGAACGGGCGCGGGGGCGGTGGATTCGATGGCGGCGAGAATGGTCCAGCGGCCTTCGCCGGAATCGGAGACGCGGCCGGAGAAGCGCTCGAGGTTGGGCTGGTCGAGCAGGGATATGGCGGTCAGATCGAGCAGCCAGGATGCGACGACACTGCCGCGGCGCCACACTTCCGTGACGTCGGCGAGATTGAAGTCGTACTGATAGTGTTCGGGATTGCGGAGCGGGGTAGTTTCCGCGTCGGTCTCGCGATGGGATTTACCCGCGTTGGCATGCTTGAGGATGTTCAAGCCCTCGGCGTAGGCGGCCATCAAGCCGTACTCGATGCCGTTGTGGACCATTTTGACGAAGTGGCCGGCCCCGGAAGGGCCGCAGTGAAGATAGCCTTCTTCGGCCGTGCCTGGGACTTTGTCGCGGCCGGGAGTGCGATCGACGTTGCCGCGGCCGGGCGCCAGCGTTTTGAAAATCGGATCGAGGCGCTTCACTACTTCTGTTTCGCCGCCAATCATCTGGCAATAACCGCGTTCCAGGCCCCAGACGCCGCCGCTGGTGCCCACATCGCAATAGTGGATGCCCTTGGCGGAGAGTTCTTTGGCGCGGCGGATGTCGTCGATGTAGTAAGAATTACCGCCATCGATCACGGTGTCGCCGGATTCGAGTTTACCCACTAAATCGTGCAGCGAGGCATCCACAACAGCGGCGGGCACCATCAGCCAGATGGCCCGGGGCTTTTGGAGTTTCTTGACGAAATCATCGAGGGAAGTTGCGCCAGTCGCGCCTTCGCCTTCGAGTTGCTTGACGGAGTCGGCGCTGCGGTCGTAAACGACGCACTTGTGACCGTTTTTTTGCAGGCGCCGAACCATATTGGCACCCATTCTGCCCAATCCGATCATCCCCAGTTGCATGGTCTGCGCTCCTCAGCCTTCCGCGAATCTGAAATTTTCTTGCAACTCTAGGCAATCGCTTTTTGCACCGCTTTGGTCAAAGCCGCGAGCCCGCTCTTCAGATTTTTTCCAAGGTGGACTCGCAACGCGCGGCGGCCGCGTTCGGCAAGAACGGCAAAGTCGCCGCGAGCTTGCGCCGCCTTCACTATGCCAAACGTGTACTTTTGCCCAGGGACCGGCAGATCCTTGGCATCGTCGCAGGTGATCTGCAGGAAAACCCCGCTGTTTGGCCCGCCTTTATAAGCTTGCCCGGTGGAGTGCAGGAAGCGCGGGCCGAAGCCGAGAACGGTGGCCACTTTTTTCTTGTCGCGCACGGCGTGGCGAATCGTTTGTAAGGATTTTTCATTCGCGGCATTCATGGTGATGTAGCCGAGGACGGCAAAATAATCGCCGGCACCCAGGCGCGAGAGATGAGCTTTCAAGACCTCGGTAAGTTTCGCGCCGCCCTTCAAAGCAGCGGTATTTTTTTCGTCGGCGAAAAGCTTGATGCCTTTCTCCTCAAAGAAAGGCGATTCCGGAGGAAGGCTTCCGGTCGTTTCGTACAGGCTGGTCAGTTTCTTGGTCTCGATCTTGCTGGCTTCGACGTCAGGTTGGTTGAAGGCGTTGATGCCGATGATGGAGCCCGCGACGGCCGTGGCGATTTCCCAGCGGAAAAATTCCTGGCCAAGATTGTGAGGGTTCGGCAGAGTGATGCGCACGACCGGGTGCCCGGCCTTTTCGAGAGCGGCAACCGCGGCATCCTGCGCCTTGTTGGGCTTCGATGCCAAGCGCAGGTAAGCGAAGACTCGATCGTTGCCATAAGCAGCCGGTTTGGCGACCTGCTCGCGATCCACAGGAATGATCCCCTTGCCGATTTTTCCGGTAGATTCGGCAATCAATTGTTCGAGCCACGCGCCGAGATCGAAGATTCCCGGCGAAGTGATGATGGTGATTTTGTCGCGCCCGTTATTCGCAGCGACGCCCATGATGTTTCCAAGGATGACGCCTGGATTCGCATCGGCCGCAGCCGCCGCGCCGCACGCCTTGACCATCTCTTCCGTGTTTTTCAAGAACTTCGCCACGTCCAGGCCCATAACGGCGGCCGGAACCATGCCGAAATTGGAAATCGCAGAATAGCGCCCACCGATGCTCGGCACGCCAAAGAATATCTTGCGAAATCTATCAGCTTCAGCGACCTGCTGCATTTTGGAGCCAGGATCGGTGACGGCGATGAAGCGATTGCCAACCTCTTTTTCGCCCACTTTGGCTTTCACACGCTCGAAAAAATATTGTTTGTAAATGTTGGGCTCGAGCGTACTGCCGGACTTGCTCGAAACGATGCAGATAGTGCTCTTGAGGTCCACTTTCGCTTCGATGGCCTTGATTTGCGCGGGGTCGGTGGAATCGAGAACGTGCAGTTCGGGAAAGCCTTTTATCTTTCCAAACGTCATGCGCAGAACTTCGGGGCAGAGACTGGAGCCGCCCATACCCAGCAGGAGCGCATGTTTGAAGCGCGCTTTCTTAACGTCGTCGGCAATCTGTTTCAGAGCCTCGAGACTCGCAAGCTGTTCTCGGGTAATGGAAAGCCAGCCAAGCCAATTGCTCTCGTCCGTTCCGCTCCAAAGCGAGGCATCTTTCTGCCAGAGGCGCGCGACTTTGTTGTTTTTTTTCCATTCGTCCAGGGATGCGGCCACTGCACCCGCAAGTTGTTTCGGTAATTTGTAGGTTTGCCTGTTGACGCTCACGCGCGCACCCCGGCGCTTTTACCCGTCGCGGCCAACAGCGTTGTAAAAGCGTCGGCAAACAGCTTGACGCCATCCACCAGAAGTTTGTCGGTCACTTCCTTCATCGAAAGGCCAGCTTTGGCAAGATCCGCCATGGTCTTGGCAGCACCGTCGACGTTTTCAGTAAGGCTGGGGCGCAGCTTGCCGTGATCGCGGAAGGCGTCAAAAGTGGCCGGAGGAATGGTGTCGACGGTGTCCGCGCCGATGAGTTCTTCAACGTAGATCACATCGCGATACTTCGGATTCTTGGTGCTGGTGCTGGCCCAGAGCAGGCGTTGGGTCTGACCGCCTTTGGCCGCAAGGGCCTTCCACCGCGGGCCGCCGAAAAGTTCCTGGTACTTCTTGTAGGTGAGCCGGGCATTCGCAATGGCGATCTTGCCGCGAATGCTTTCAAGAAGGGCGGTCTGGCTGGCGTCCGCCCCAGCTTTAAGTTTTTCATCGATCTTGCCGTCAACGAGCGAGTCGATGCGGCTGACGAAAAAGCTGGCCACGCTCGCTATGTGGCTGACGTCCTGGCCCTTGGCCGCGCGAGCTTCGAGCGCGGCAAGAAATGCTTCGGCGACTTGCTCGTAGGCCGACTGCGCGAAGAGCAAAGTGATATTGATGTTGAGGCCGTCTTCGAGGAGCTGGCGGATGGCGGGAAGCCCTTCTGGCGTCGCCGGAACCTTGATCATCACGTTCGGGCGGCCAACAGCTTTCCAGAGGCGCCGCGCTTCTTCGATCGTGCCCTTGGTGTCGTTGGCGAGATAAGGAGAGACTTCCAGGCTGACGTAACCGTCGCGCCGCTTCGACTCAGCATAGACCGACTTAAAGATATCGCACGCATCCTGAACGTCTCGGATGGCGATTTTTTCAAACAAGCCCTTGGCGTCAAGTGTCTTGGCGGTGGGCGACGTCAGAATGTCGGCGTAGAGGTTGCTGCCGGTGATGGCCTTTTCGAAAATGGCCGGGTTCGAGGTCATCCCACGAAGGCCGTCATTATCAATATATTTTTTCAATCCGCCGCTGGTCAGCAGGTCTCTGCGGATGTAGTCCATCCAAGGGGATTGCCCGTAGGCGAGCAACGCTCTGAGCGGATTGGTTCCCTCGCCGGTGGCGATATTGGGAATCGTTGTGGTCGTTGTCATCATGGTTCTCCTTCACTCCAAAACCATATTGTACGCCCCAGCAGGGTGGGAGCGCTTAAAGCCTTGGCTAACGCCAGTGTCCCTCAAGCCTTATATTCAGCGGCGAATTTTGCTTCTAACACTCTGATTTTTCCAAGCCGCCGCACGTGCCGTTCTTCATTGGTGAACTTCGCCCCGAGGAAGGCCTTCAGCAGATCTTCGGCCAATTTCACGCCGATCACCCGCGAGCCCAGCACCAGGATATTGATGTCGTCGTGCTCTACTCCTTGATGCGCCGAATACGTGTCATGGCACATCCCGGCTCGAATTCCAGGCAATTTATTCGCCGCCACACTAGCGCCCACGCCGCTGCCACAAATCAGGACGCCACGTTCAGCCTTGTGATCCAGCACCGCACGGCCGACGGCTTCAGCAAAGTCCGGGTAATCCGAAGGATTTTCATTGAACGCGCCGACATCCAGAACGTCGTGTCCCATCGAGCGCAGCAAGTCGCCCATCGCTACCTTCAATGGAAACCCCGCGTGGTCCGAACCAACGACGATCTTCATGGCCTGCTGCTCACTTTCCGAGAACTTCTTTCGCCGCTGCCACCACGTTATCCACCTGGATGCCGAATTTTTTCAGGAGGTCCTTGAGAGGCGCCGACGCCCCGAAGCTGCGCATCCCAATCATCTTGCCTTTGAGCCCGACGTAACGCTCCCATCCAAATGTCGAAGCCATTTCGACGGAAACTCGTGCGCTTACGCTGGCAGGTAGAACACTTTCCTTATAGGCGGCGTCCTGCCGTTCAAAGAGTTCCCAAGAAGGCATGCTAACAACTCGTGCCTTGATGCCTGCCGCATTCAATTTTTCTCCGGCTTCCACGCAAAGAGAGACTTCGCTGCCGCTGCCCAGGAGGATCACATCGGGTTTCCCGCCCGGGGCATCTGCGAGAACGTAAGCGCCCTTGGCAAGTCCCGCGGCGGGAGCATATTTCGTGCGGTCGAACGTGGGCATGGCTTGGCGCGTCAGAACCAACGTCGATGGCCCATGGGTATGCTGCAGGATCACCTTGTAGGCTTCCACCACCTCATTGGCATCGCCCGGCCGCAGAACGAGCATGTTGGGCATCGCGCGCAAGGAAGCCAGTTGCTCGATAGGCTGATGCGTCGGTCCATCTTCTCCAACGCCGATCGAATCGTGCGTGAAAATGTAAACTGAAGGGATCTCCATCAACGCGCCAAGGCGCATGCTGGCCCGCATGTAGTCGCTGAAATTGAAGAAAGTGGCGCTGAAGGCCCGCAGTTTCGACAGCGTCATGCCATTCACGATCGCGCCCATGGCATGTTCCCGCACGCCGAAGTGGACGTTCCGCCCGCGAT
>Ga0210399_10000730_pt1 | contig 25971 bp, 26 predicted proteins | sample IncBWC14MmetaG_FD_150865 | JGI IMG/M metagenome (GOLD analysis project Ga0210399, IMG submission 150865) | Forest soil microbial communities from Barre Woods Harvard Forest LTER site, Petersham, Massachusetts, United States - Inc-BW-C-14-M | ecosystem: Environmental > Terrestrial > Soil >... | reverse complement strand
GCAAACGCCTTCGACGCCAGAGGATCCCGCCAGGACAGCTCCTGCGCCTGGCCCGGCCAACAACGTGCGCCCGGCTATGAAATGGAAGCGGTTCGACTACACCTGCGAAGCCGGCGCCAAAATCACGGTCTACCTCCGCGACACCACGGTCAAAGTCCGCACCAGCGAGCACATTTACTTGATGCGCCAGACGCGCTCTGCCGACGGTAACCGCTACTCCGATGGCAAGGTGCTTTGGTGGGGCAAGGGCGACACCGGCTTTCTGCAGGAAGACACTCCGGACGGCGACGGCAAAATGCTCGTGAAGGGATGCGTTCTGGACAAGCCTGCGGAGGCCGCAAAGCCCTAAAACGGCCCATCCCGCGGGTTGAGCAGGATGAATCTCCCGCCCGTACTATCGTACAGGTGCCCGTTACGTCGCCAAGCTTTTGTAGCCGGTGACCTTGACACCCCAACAACCTATACTTCGGGGATGGCGCCCTCTCCTACCCCGCAGTCCCCTCAAGTCGGCATTCTTGTGTTTGAGGACGACCCGTACAGCGGAAATGCGCTTCGCCAAATCCTCGATTCCGAAGGCTGGCGGGTGCGTGTGGCCCCGGACATCAAGATGTTGCAGACAGAGCTGAAGACCGGAGAATATTCCTTGCTGATCGCCAATATCGCAATGGTCGGCGTTGATTCCGCACTGTTTCACGTTCTTCGCGAACTTGCTTCGGTCAGCGTGGAAGATGGAGCCAGACTGCGCGTCCTTTTCGTGGTGCCGGAGATGAGCGGCAGCCAGTTTGTTCCAGTGATCGAGGAAGCCCGCCTGCCATACGTGCTGCGGCCATTCCACCTGCACGATTTTCTGGAGAAGGTGAGCGACCTGTTGGTGGAAGTGAAAGCGATTGAAGGGCCGCTGCGCATGACGCGCTATGAATTTGGCGCCGCCCGCAAAAAGAAGAAAGCGGCCAACAAAACCAATTCGATGTTCGCTTCCCGCGAATCTTATTCCTACACGGAAGAGGAACTCGCCGAATATGAGAAGCAGGAGGCGCAAACCTCCTTGTTACGAAAGAACAAGAACCGCAATAACCTCGGCAATTCAAGAGGATAGGAAAGAACGAAGTAAAGAAGTAAAGAAGTAAAGAAGTAAGGAAGCGTTGACCTGCCCGGGCCAGTCGAATGCTTCGCCGCTCCCTGACCAGCCTCGATTCCCCTTGCAAGAGATTTCACCGCCTGCGTTCTAACTCCAAGCGTGCATTCACTGCACGTTCTGGAGGATGGAATGAACCGCATTTTGATCAGTATGTTCGGGCACGGATTGCTGGGGTTTTCCGCGTTAGGGATAGCTGCGCTTGGTTTTCTCTGGTATTTACCGTCGAGAGCGACTCCTCCGGGAAAGCAGGAGGGCGAGTGGCGGCTGCTGGATCCGATTAGCTACGAGAATCTCACCGTGTTTCCAGTGGTCAGCTCTTCCGGGTATGACACCAGTGCATTTCTGACGCTCGAAGACGGGTTGTCGAGCGGAGAGGTGACCGTGCGCGAGCAGGGCGCGGACGTGATCTACCGCAACCGAGATGGCTCGCGCCCCGTGGCGCAGAACTACGGCGGACCCTCCGTGAATCAGCTGGTGCTGGTGAATCACAGTAAACGGCCACTGTTGCTGCTTGCGGGCGAACTGGTCAGCGGCGGAAAACAGGACCGCGTGATCGCCAAGGATCGCATTGTGGCGCCGTTTGGCGAGCCGCTGCCGCTGAATGTTTTCTGCGTGGAACATGGGCGCTGGTCTTCCGGTTCGCAATTCAATCAGGCGAAGACGATTGTCCACCCGAGCGTGCGCGAGCAGGCCGCGGTGAAGCAAAAGCAAGGAGACGTGTGGGCAGCGGTAACCGCCGGCACGGTGGCCCCACGGGCGGCAACCGCTCCCTCGCCGGAGGTGAGTAGCGCCGATCTGGAAGCGACGATTCAGAGCGAAGCGCCAACGCAGTCTTATTCCAAGATCTATGAATCGCGCCGTGTGAGCACTTCCGTGGAAACCGTGGTCAGCGAAATTCAGCGGCGATTTCGGAAAGAGACTTCTGGCTTGAAGGGAGAACGCGTGGTCGGAGTGGTGGTTGCGTACGGGGGCGATGTGGCTTGGAGCGATATCTTCGCTTCGGACGAATTGTTCAACCATTACTGGAGCAAGTTGCTGCGCAGTTATGCGGTGGAGGCCGTCGCGCGGCCGATGCTTCGCGAGAAGGCTTCCGCGGAAGATGCGCGGGAGTTTTTGCGGCGATTGAACGGGCGGGAGCAGACGGAGTCCGTACCCGGCGTATACCGGTGGCGTGAGATCAGCGAGGATGGCTTGTCGCAGATTGAGCTGGATGCGCTGGCGCCGAAGGTGTTCACGTTGCACCGGTTGGTGTTGCGGAGGACTAGTTGAGGGGTTTGTTTCGGAGGGACGGTTGCATGTGAACCGCTGTTTGTCGGCTGGGGTTACTCCGTAAAAGCGGAAGCTACCCTTCCGCACTCAAAAGCATAGAGTGGCCGGTCTGAAAATCGGCCACTACAGTAAGACTAGATGGTTGGGGCGTCGTGCAGTTTCTTGACTTCGCTTCGGTCAGGTGTGGCGGCGAGCAGGTGCGCGACGCCCGACTTCCAGGTGGGGTGGCGAAGATTCGGAGCGATTTCCGCGAGCGGGATAAGTACGAATTTTCGCTCGAGCATGCGCGGGTGGGGAACCTGCAATTCGGGCGTGTCAATTGTTTCGTTGCCATAGAGCAGGATGTCCAGATCGATCTTTCTCGGCCCTTTCGCGAAGGCTTTCTTGCTGCCCATGCGGGCTTCGATGACGCGCAGAGCACCCAATAAATCCAGCGCATCGAGCTCGGTTTGCGCTTCGAGAACGGCGTTCAGGAACCATTCCTGGTCGAGATAGTCCACCGGCTCGGTTTCGTAAATGCTGGAGACGCGCCGGATGTGCACGCCGGATTCGGGCAGCAGCCGAAGGGCCTGGAGCAGATTGGCTTCGCGTTCGCCCACGTTTGTGCCGAGCGCGATGTAGACGGTGATCATCGAACAATTTCCTGGATGCGCCCTTTGGGCCAACTAAGAAGTCTATTTCGTGCCGGCGCGGCGGCGGAGAATTCCAAGCATGGCCTGGGCTTCGGGAAGCTTCAAGAGAGTTGATACACCAAAAAAGAGGATTCCGTAAACCGATAAGACGATGACGGCGAGGATGATCGGGCCGCGATGCCCGACGGCGATCTGGATGCCGCGCGCCGCCGCCGCCGCGATCAGAGCCGCCACCCACACTTGCGCAAGAAACGCGAGCGGTACGCCCACTTGCCCGATGCGGCGGCGAATGCCGCGCTGCAACAACGTGAACTCAACCCACGAGGCGATGCCCGCGGAAATCGTGAGGCCCGCGACACCCCACCGCGGCTCGATGCCCAGAAGCCGTGGCAACGGCAAAGCGGCCAGGTAGCCGAGCACGGTGGTAAGCAGGACGCGGACGATGGCGAACCGCAGTGGCGTGCGCGTGTCGCGAAGAGCGTAGTAGCCGGAGGTGTAAAGCCGCCCGAGCGTGGAGGCGAGGAGCCCGACCGTGGAGCCGGCAAGAATGCCCCAGACATAGATGACGTCCGCATGTGTGAAGCGACCGGACTGATAGATCGCCGCGACGATGACGTCACCCAAGGCCAGAAAGCCCACGACCGACGGCACAACAAGAAACGTGATCTGCCGCAGGCCAGAGTTCATGCGCGTTCGAAGGACGCCCGCGACTTCGTCGGCGGCACCGAGCGCGCCGCTCATAACGGGCAGTTCCGCCGCGGAGACGGACATGCCGAACAGGCTGACAGGCAGCGTATAGAGCGTTTGCGCATAGGCCAGCGCGGAAACGGCGCCCGTTGGCAGCCAACTGGCGAGAAACGCATCAATGTACGCGCTGATTTGCACCACGCCGCGGCTGACGAAGACGGGGGAAAAATTGCGGATGACGATGCGCACGTGCTCGGCCTGGTGCGTGAGCGAAAGTTTCAGCCCGCCGAGGAGTTTGAGGACCATCGGTAGTTGCACCAGGACTTGCAGCGCGCTTCCCGCGACGGAAGCCCACGCTGTGATGACGACGAGCGAATTTTGCGCACGGCCGGCGCCGAAGGCGACCATCCCCGCGATCATGGCAACGTTCCACAGCACGGGCGCGGTGTAGGAGAGAAAGAATTTACGATGGCTGTTCAGAACGCCGAGGCACCAGGCGGAAGCGACGAGGAGGCCGGCACCGGGGAATAAAATGCGCACAAGAAGGATGGTCAGTTCACGCTTTTCGCCTTGGAAGCCGGGAGCGATAACTTCAATCAGCCACGGCGCGGTGAGCACACCGAGCACCACAAGAATGGAAGTGCTGAGCGCGAGAAGAGCCGCGACAGCCCCCGCCGTTTTGCGCGCTTCGTCTTTGTCCCCGCGGGCCAGCAAGCTGGCATAAACTGGAATGAACGAAGCCGAAAGCACCCCTTCGCCAAAAAGATTCTGCAGGAAATTGGGGATGCGGAAAGCAGCCTTGAACACGTCGGCCGCGTCTGAATTCCCGAAATAATGGGCAAACACCCGGTCCCGGATCAGGCCGGCGACACGGCTCAGAAAGATTCCTGCTGCGACAAGAAAGGCAAATCGCCGGGAGCTTGCGGGTGCGGATTGGGTTGCAGAAGTATCAGCCAAGAAAGTTTCTCGACGCGCCGAAGCGGCTCTTTTCTTTTAAAGTTTCTGCAGATTGAAGATACCTTACCCGAAAAGGGCAGGCAGGTGCGAATTGAGCGGGTGTGCCGTGAATCTACTTCCCGCCGCCTTAAACGAAACCAGAAGCCTGCAATGATAGAATTTCACGGGATGGGGGACCAAATGAACCGAATGACAAAGATTAGACCCGCTGCGTTGTGGCCAAAGTTGACCGTAACTCTTGGTTTCGCACTTCTTGTTTGCGGTGGATTGCGAGCACAGAACAAGGATTTCTCGAAAGTTGAAATTAAGGTGACCAAGGTTTCCGGGAACATTTACATGCTGGAGGGGGAAGGCGGAAACATTGCCGCTTCCGTGGGCGAAGACGGAATCGTGATTGTGGACGACCAGTACGCGCCGCTGGCGGAGAAGATCCAGGCAGCGCTGAAAAACCTGAAGATTACCGACAAGCCGGTAAGATTTGTGATCAACACGCATTATCACGGGGACCACACCGGCGGGAATGAACCGTTTGCGAACACTGGATCAACAGTGATTGCTCAGGACAATGTGCGCAAGCGGCTGGAGAATCCTGGAATCGCGGGAAATGGAAGTTCGATAAAAGTGGAGACCAAGGCCGCGCCGAAAGGGGCGCTGCCGGTGATCACTTTTGAGCACGATGTGACCGTTCACCTGAATGGTGAAGATATCCGTGCGCTGCACTTCCCCGCCGGCCACACCGACGGCGATGCCGTCATTTTCTTCCCAAAGAACAACGTCGTGCACATGGGCGACGATTTCGTGCGCTACGGATTTCCGTTCATTGACGTGGCCAGCGGCGGCAGCGTGCAGGGGATGATCGCCGCCATGGAAAAGGTATCGTCGCAATTGCCTGCCGACGTGAAAGTGATTCCGGGGCACGGCGCGCTCTCTAACCTGGATGATGTTCGCGCGTTCGTGAAGATGCTGAAGGAAACGTCGGCAGCCGTGCAAAAGGCGATCGACGAGCACAAAACGGTCGAACAGATGAAGCAGGAGAAAATCCTGGCGCCGTGGGCGAAGTGGTCCGGCGAGTTCATCGATGCCGACAAATTCATCGAGACGCTGTATAACTCGCTGACCGGCAACAAGGGAGAGTTCCTGAAACACAATTAGGCTAACATTACTGTGAGGGCTGTGGCAGCGCGAAAACGAGGCTTGCCCATAATAAGGGTCTCCCTTATTATGGGTATATGAACATAACGCTCTCCCTGGACGAGAAACTGGTCAAGGAGGTTCGGAAGATCGCCGTCGAACAGGATACGACCCTGACCGGATTGGTACGCGAGTATCTCGAAAAACTCGCGGCCCAAAACGCTGCGACGGGACGGAAGAGGCGCGAATTAGAGGCCTTGGAACGTTCTTTCGAGAAATATCACTTCAGGTTGGGCAAGAGAACGTGGAGACGCGAAGACCTTTATGAACGCTCCTGAGTTCCTCGATACCAATGTTCTGATTTATGCCTACAGTCCAGACGATCCTCGAAAACAAGAGATTGCCAGAGAGTTGTTGAAACGAGGGGTAAAGGGAGAGTGTATTGTCTCTGTTCAGGTGCTGGCCGAACTGGCGGCTACCCTTCTCCACAAAATCAAACCGCCGACGCCACCCGAAGAGGTCGCAGACGTCATCGATTTATTGGCCACAATTCCGACGGTTCAGCCGGACGCGGATGCGGTGAGACGCGCCGTACAGGCTCACCAGCATTACAAAGTGCATTTTTATGACGGGATGATCATCGCGGCGGCCGAACGGGCGGGTTGCAAGAAAATCTGGTCTGAGGACCTAAATGCCGGGCAAGAATATTTCGGGGTAAGGATCGAAAACCCCTTCGCCTAGTTCGTTGAAAGATTCCCGAAACTGCAAATCTGGTTTGTCCAGCTCTACTCGACGATGATGCGATCGGCCCACTCCACGAGACTTACGAAGATCGCGGGATTTCCAAACTTCGCGCCCCAATTGCTGAGGTCGTTTTCCGAGACGCCACGCGCCCGGCTGCAGGCCCCTCACGCAAAAATTGGGATGTGTTTGGCGGCAATTTTTTCCAGCGTTTCCGCCAGCGGCGGCCACCCCACGGGAAGCACGGAGCTTGCCGTGGCCTTGCGCATCAGGTAGGTGGCTTCCCCGAGAAGAAAAATCTGCACATCGTGGCCGGCCTCGCTGAGCGCGTAGCCGTGCGAGAAGACGAACGAGGCGCGCGTGGGGTCATCGGTCCCCCAAGCGCTCTTCATCATGATCTTCAGCGATTTTTTCGACTCTTCGGCTTTCACCGCCATCGGCAAAAATGGCAGTCCCAACAATTGAGCGAGAAATTGGCGTCTAGCCATGAGTGTTCTCCGACCTTGGGTGTTGCGAGGGTAAAGGTGAAGAAAAGGTATCCTGTCGGCGTAATTGCGTCAATGATAAATTTGCGAACCGGCGGTGGAGGCTGGGCGTTAGAACAGGCGAGGCTGGCGCTTAGGCAGATCGCGGCCAAAATATTCGTAGGCGCGTGGAGTAGCAACACGGCCGCGCGGGGTGCGGTCGAGCATACCGATCTGCATCAGGTAGGGTTCGTACATTTCCTCGATCGCGTCTTCTTCTTCGCTGAGTGCGGCGGCAAGAGTGCCGACTCCGACCGGACCGCCGCCATACTTATCCAGCAGAGCGATCATGAGGTTGCGATCCACTTCATCGAGGCCATGTTCATCCACGCCGAGCATGCGCAGGGATTCCTGGGCCACTTCGCGGGTGATGCGCCCGGCCGCGCGCACTTCGGCAAAATCGCGGGCGCGGCGGAGCAGCCGGTTGGCAACGCGCGGCGTGCCACGGCAGCGGCCGGCAATTTCCTGGGCTCCGGCTTCGTCCATCTGGATGTTCAGGATTTCCGCCGAACGGCGCAGGATGATCAGCAGATCTTCCGGCTCGTAAAAATCGAGGCGATGCACGATGCCAAAGCGCGAGCGCAAGGGCGCGGTAATCAATCCGGCGCGGGTGGTGGCGCCGATAAGCGTGAACTGGCTCAGGTGAAACGGGTGAATGCGCGCGCCCGGCCCCTGCCCGATGACGAGATCAACGCGAAAATCTTCCATCGCGGGATAGAGCACCTCTTCCACTGCGGGCTGCAGGCGATGAATTTCATCGAGGAAGAAAACCTCTTTTTTCTCGAGTGACGTAAGTATGGCGGTAAGGTCGCCCTTGCGCTCAAGGAGCGGCCCGGCACTGGTCTTGATGACGACGCCGAGTTCGTTGGCGATGATCTGCGCAAGGGTGGTCTTCCCGAGGCCGGGCGGCCCATAGAGCAGAACGTGATCGAGAGCTTCACCACGCGTTCGGGCGGCTTCAATGGCGATGGAAATGTTTTCCTTGACGCGCTTCTGGCCGATGTATTCGGCGAGCGTTTTGGGGCGGACGCTGGCGTCGAGGCGCGCGTCGTCGTCGAGCGGAGCGCCGCTGACGATGCGCTCAGGAGCATGTCCATCGTGGCGAGCAATTGCCCTTTTCTGACTGAATTCCGCCATATCTCCCGCTGGCTTACTTTCTCTCGGATCTCCCGGCTGAGCAGTTTCACTTTCGCGCCGGCGCACTGAGCGCTGCCAGAGTAACACGAAGCAGCTTTTCAAAATTGGCGGTGCCGGTTTCGCGCTTGGCTTCGGCGAGGGCGGCGTCGGCGGTTCGCTCATCGTAGCCGAGGTTGAGCAGCGCGGACTTCACGTCGGCTTCGACCCCGGCGGGTGAAGAGGGAGCCGGCCTCTCGGTTTCAATCGCAACTGCTTCGAGCTTGTCCTTGAGTTCGACGACCATGCGTTCGGCGGTTTTCCGCCCCACACCGGGAATCTTCGTGAGCCGCGCAAGATCGCCGGTGCGGATGGCGGGAACAAGCTCTTCAACATTCATGCCGGAAAGAATTTTCAACGCCAGTGACGGCCCGACACCGGAAGCACCGAGGAGAAGTTCGAAGAAATGCTTTTCGCGAGCGGAAAGAAAGCCATAGAGGGACAGGGCGTCCTCGCGCACATGAGTGTGGATCAACAGAGTGACCTCGGCGTGAAGATCACCGAGGGCTGCGAAAGTGGAGAGAGGCACGGCAACCAGATAGCCGACCCCGCCGACATCGAGAATGACTTGATTTGGTCTTTTTTCAAGCAGGCGTCCGCGGAGGAGTCCGATCATCGAATGCAAGTATTGCCGCGCGGGCGCGGCGGTGTCAACGCGAGAAAGGCCGGCGGGTTATTTCGCGTGATGCGGAGAGACTTTATCGAGCAAGTGAATCAGGGAGAGTCCCGCGGCTGGGACTTTTACATGACCGCCCTGAACAATCTGCTTGGCGCTGAGTTCCTTGCCGTAGAGCGCCTTGTTCGCACCGTCATCGGAGCGCATGGTGGAACCTTCGAGCGACACGCCCGCAAAGACGCCACGAGCGCGGGAGTAGGAGAGGATCTCCGCTTTCATCACGATATCGGTCTCCGCGGAGGCATCGCGGCCAACCGGGCCTGCAGCGACGGAGGCATCCGCGCCAAGTTTCACTTTGCTGGAGAGGACGGAATTTGCGCCGGAATCATTCATTACCAGCAGCACGAAATCCGTGGCCTGACCGCCGATTTGCAAGCCGAAGCTGCCGCCTTCGAGAGCGAACATCGCGGGAGCGCTCCACGGGCCGTTGTGGCCTTCACCGGTGCGGCAAGTGATAACGCCGCGCCCGTAACTGCCGCCGACAATGAACGCCGCCTTCAAGACCGACGGGTAGACGATGACGCACAGGGATTTGTTCAGCAGGTCGTGGGGAATTCCCTTATCAGGCGTCGCCAATATTTCCTTCATGACCGTGTAGGAATTTTTCAGACGATCGTCTTCTTTATCCTGCGCAAAGGCTCCAAGTGCGGTGCAGAGCAGGACGAAAGTCAGAGTCCGGATTTTCATTTTCGATCCTTTCGTGTTGCAGATTCCGTTAGGATGCCGCCCGCGCCTGAAACAATGCGGCAACTTCTGGATGGTTCCGTTCCTTGGCAAGGTGCAGCGCGGATTTGCCGTCGTTGGTGGTGGCATCCCGATCGGCTCCGTGAGCCAAAAGAAGTTTGGCAATATCCAGGCGGCCGTTGGCTGCGGCGGTAAGCAACGGCGAGTAACCTGCGGAATAACGGTAATTCGGATTCGCGCTATGCTCCAGAAGCCATTGAACGACGGCGGTGTGGCCGCTGGTGACTGCGCCGGTGAGCGCGTTGTACCCGGAGCCGTTGGTGGCCGCGGCGTTGACGTCCGCGCCGTGGGCAACCAAATATTCGACGACTTCCAGATGCCCGAGAAAAGCAGCGAGAGCCACGACTGGAAATCCGTCAGGGGAAAACGAGTTGGCCTGCGCGAGATTTTTTTCAATGAGTTCTCGGACGCGGGCAAGAATTCCAGCCGCGGCGGCCTCGGGTAATTCCAGCACCGCGCCGCTGGCGATCAGAAAGTCGCGGATCTCCCCGCGTCCCATGTAGACCGCGGTCAGGACCCCGGAAACGCCGGATTCATTCCGTGCCGAGGCGAGAGAGGCATCGGCTCCAACGAGGGATTTCACCGCAGTAAGATCGCCGGAACGGATCGCTTCGAAGAACGCCTTTTGTTCAGACATTCCGCCAATTCTCCTTGCCCGCCGTCGAGCGCAAGCCGCAACGATTATGCGCCCGAAGTACCGCACACGGGGAAGCGAAATTTCCAGGACGCTCAGCTGGTTGCCGAGGATTTCTGCGGTGGCTGGTAATGGCCCGGCACCGCCCGAAGCGAAATCGCAATTCGGTTCCAGGAATTAATCGTCGAAATGGCATACGTAAGGTCGACGATTTCTTTTTCCGAGAATTGCGCCTTCACCGCGGCGAACGCCTCGTCGGACGCGTGCCCGGTCGAGATCAGCGTGAGCGATTCCGTCCACTCCAGCGCGGCGCGTTCGCGATCGGTGTAGTATGGAGACTCCTGCCAGGCGTCAAGTCCATAGAGCCGCTGTTCGGTTTCGCCGGCGGCCCGCGCATCCTTCCAGTGCATGTCAATGCAGAAGGCGCAACCATTGATCTGCGACGCGCGGAGTTTAATCATATGGAGAAGCTTCGAATCGAGGCCGCATTGAGCGAGGTATGCTTCCAGGTCGAGCATGGCCTTCAGCGGTTCTTTGGCGAATTTACGGTAATCCAGTCGAGCTGTCACGGGAATCACCCTCCTGCCTGAATTGGATGTGGTTCGAAAGTGATCGGATATCCACGCCCGATAAAAAGAAGAATCGCGGATGTTAGCGGCGGGCGCGATCCTTGCGCACAGCTTCATCCACCAGGGCGTCCAGCTCGGAGCGCGTCAGGGTGACTTCGTCGGTTTCATTCTCGCCGCCATCACAGGTTTCCGGAAGCTCCGCCCCGCCGCCCGGAGGGGGACTCACGTGATACCGCGCGCGCGCGGCCATCAGCTTTGCGACCTCGCGAGTGGTGAGGAGCTGTGGATCGCCGCTGAGTTTCGCGGTGAACGCGATCTTGGCAAAGTGCTCCAGCGTTTCCATACGGAAGAAGGCAGTCTGTAAATCCGGGCCGCAGGTGACCGCGCCATGATTCGCCAGCAACAGCGCATCGTAATGCGGCACGTAGGGTTCAAGGACGGCGCCCAGATCGGGCGTGCCCGGCGTGGCGTAGCGCACCAGGGGAATTTTCCCAAGTGAAACCACAACCTCGGGCAGAAGAGCTTGGTCGAGTCCAACACCTGCCGCCGCGAAACCCGTCGCCGTCGGCGGATGGGCATGGCAGACCGCCTGTACATCGGGACGCATGCGATAGAACAGCAGGTGCATTCCCGCTTCTGAGGAAATTTTCCGGTCGCCCTGCAAGTGCCTGCCGTCCATATCCATGATGACCAGATCTTCCGGTGACATCATGCCCTTGTTCATGCAAGTCGGCGTGGTCAGAATGCGGTTGGCGTCCAGGCGAATGGAGAGATTGCCTTCGCACGCAACGATGTGGCCGCGCTCGTACATCCATCGGCCCACAAGACATATCTCGCGCCGGTATTGTTCTTCAAGTCTTCCAGAAACTTCAGGAGTGGAGTCCGTGGCCACTTTGCGGACCCTTTCCTCGGCCGAGGGGGCGAGTCGAACCGAATCGGATTATCAATATGCCGCAACTTCTGGCAGAGAGAGTACGCCGAGTTGCTCAGAAAGCCAAGAGCAAATTAAGCGTAAATGCCGCGGAGCTTCAGCGCGGTGGCCACACGGTCAATCGCCAGCATATAAGCCGCGATCCGGTTGTTTACCTTGTGCGTTTCGGCATAGCGAACCACTTCGTCAAAGGAGCGTTCCATTACGTCCAGTAGCCGCTCGTTGACTTCACTTTCGCGCCAGAAGAAACCCTGCCGGTCCTGAACCCATTCAAAGTAGCTGACTGTGACGCCGCCCGCATTGCCGAGAATATCCGGCACGGTGAAGACTCCCTTGGCGTCGATGATGGCATCGGCCTGCCATGTGGTGGGCCCGTTGGCGCCCTCGCAAAGGATTTTGCATTGCACCTGGTGCGCGTTCTGCTCGGTGATCTGGTTCTCGATGGCAGCCGGGATGAGCACATCGCACGGCTGGAAAAGAACATCGCGCGAGCTCATCTTGGTGCCGCCGCCAGGAAAATCCTGCAGCGGCTTCTTCTGCGTGTAAACCCAATCAATCACCTTGGGAACGTCAAAACCTTTTTCGTTGTACAAGCCGCCGCCGATATCGGCCAGGCCGATGATTTTGTAGCCGGCCTTTTGCATCAGTTCCGCCGCAAGCGAGCCAACGTTTCCGAAGCCTTGAATAACCACTCGGGTGGTCTCTTTTTTCATCCCCAGTTTGGCCAGGGCCTTGTCCACGCAAATCATCACGCCGCGGCCGGTGGCTTCGCGGCGTCCGCGCGAGCCGCCGAGTTGGATGGGCTTGCCGGTAACCACCGCGGTGGTCGCCTGGCGGGCGTGCATGGCATAGGTGTCCATCACCCAGGCCATCGTTTGTTCGTTGGTACCGACGTCCGGCGCCGGCACGTCGCGCTCGGGCCCCAGCCAGTCCGAAAGTTCGGCGGTGTAACGGCGGGTGAGGCGTTCCAGTTCGCTGCGAGACATCTTGCGCGGGTCGCAGATGATGCCACCCTTCGCCCCGCCGAACGGAATGTCCACCACGGCGCATTTCCATGTCATCCAGGCGGAAAGAGCGCGCACTTCGTCAATGCTGACATCCGGCGCAAAGCGGATGCCGCCCTTGCCGGGTCCCCGCACGGTCGAATGAAGCACCCGATAGCCGATGAAAACTTCGAGTTGACCATTGTCCATTCCGACCGGGATATACAGCGTGATTTCCTTGTTGGGATACTTGAGATAACGATAAACGCCCTGCTCGAGGCCCAGTTTGTTGGCTGCCACCTCAAAACGCGCTTCGGCGTTCTGGTAGACATTCATCTCTTCCGGTGCAGGCGTGTGAGGCATGCAAAATTCTCCTTCGCCAGGGCAGCTCGTGGAGCGGCCGGCTGTACATCATAGTAGTTCGCCTGTGTGAGTCGCGCAGGCGTGAAAAGTGAGGCCAAAAAGGAGGTCCCTGGCAGGCTACCCACCCGCGGGGCCCGAAAATTGGCCGGGAGGCCAGTATACGGAGAGGAAACTAAGACCGCAAGGCGAGCGGGCAGAAGAAGTGGCTCAGATGGTGGCGAAAAAACCAACACGGCGTTGACGGCAGCCAAATGGACCAATAGGATTTGCAAAACACGATGAAACGACATTTCTGGATTCGCGCGAAACTGTTTTTGCGGCAGGCCCGCTGGGGATTTGCCGTGATCGGCACATGGTTTCTACTCGGAACGCTGATTTTCCGTTATGCCGGAGGTTTGCGTTTTCAGGATGCGATCCTAAACGCCGTCTATCTAAAGAAGAGCGCCGGTGAGATTTGGGATCTGTACTCGTTCTGGGGCCAGTGCGTGCTCTTCGGGATTGTGATTTCCATTTTCTTTTTGCAGGCGTTGCAGCGATACAACCCACAGGAGGGGTGCCGCATGCTGGCAGGCGAGCTGAGGAATCACGTGATTGTGGTGGGTTACACACATCTGGGAGCGCGCATCGTTCAGCACCTGCGCGAAGCTGGCTTGCCCTACGTGCTGGTGGACCGCGACCCGGCGGTGGTAGACGATCTCGTGCGCGCGGGCGAGCCGGTGGTCGTGGACAACGCAAAGCAGGAGTCGACCCTGGTGGACGCCGGTATCCTGCACGCGCGCACCGTCGTGGTGGCGACAAACAATGTCGAAACAGCGCTGCTGGTCACCAAGAAGGCGCGAGAGAAAAACCCCAAGGCGCATATCATCGTGCGCTGCTATATGGACGACTTCGCGGAAATTTTGGAAACGCTCGGGGCCAACGAAGTGATCTCCAGTTCCAAGAGCGCCTTTGAAGGGATTGCGCCGCGGCTTGCCGCAAAGTAGCGAGCCATCCGCACATCGCCAGACGAAACTATTGGGCGCGGAACTGCAACGTCACCGTCAGGTGCATGGACGTGGGATTGCCGTCGAGTTCGGCGGGCTGATATTTCCACTGCTTCAAGGACTGCAGCGCTGCGTCGCGAAGGAGTGCGGGGCCGGAAAGCACTTTCATCGCGCCGACATTCCCCTCCGCGTCAATCAATGCATCAATTTGAACATTGCCGGACACGTGCTGGGACCTGGCCATCGGCGGATAGACCGGCGAAACAGATTTGATGAGCTTCGCGGGCTTGACGTCGCCGCCAACCGGAATGGGAGCAGCCGGCTCGCCGCGATGAGAAGTGCCCAAACCGGAGAGAGGCGCGGCATCGTTCGCGGTTGCAGTTACGTCGAGAGAAGGCTCGGACTCGCTCGGCGCTGAAGATGCTTTGCCGCGATTGATGAACGGCTTCGCCAGACGTACGTCACCCAGGGCCGGCTTTTTCGGCTCTTCCACCGGCGGCGCGCTCCGCGGACTGGGCGCCGTACTTGGAGTGACAACCGGATTCGTGTTCCGCGGAGCTGGTGCTGCCGGCATGTTCTTCACAGCGGCGGAAATAACCGGAGCTGGCGGCTTGACCAGAGCTGGGCTTGCCGATGAACTGGACGCCGCAACCGCATTCTCTGGACGCGAGACAGGCCTGGTCACTTCAGGTTCCGGCGCAACCGCGGACGAAGCCCCCGGTTGCGAAGCGGTTGAGCTACCACCGATCAGGCCAGAGATCGCATTGCCGGGCTGCCGCGAATACCAGACTCCCCCGGCGATCAGCAGCAGTGAAGCGGCAATACCAAGAAAGAGCCTCGTTTTTGAGCCGGAAGGGGCCGCCTCGGACGACTGCGAAGATTCTCCAAGAAGCTGGCCGCCGAACATGGCGACTTCAGGACGCCGCGCGGTTTCCGGCACCTCTGAACTGATTCCGTCGTCCGCCGATTCGGCAACAACCGATTCTAATTCCGCGAAGGAATTCGACTCCCCGCTTGGGCTTTCCGCGACGGTCTGCGTTTCCGTTTCACGGGCCAGGGGCGCCAGCCACGAGGGGATCTTGATCTCCTCCACCTCGAGTGAAGACGGCCCGGCCTTCGCCGGAGGAGCGACGCTCTGCACGGGCTTGGTGGGCACCGGCGCCGGAGAAAAATTCGTGAGGTCTAAAACTTTTTGAGCCAATTCTGGCGCGGTGGCGTTTTCGAGCTTGTGCGCCGGCGCGGATGTTGGCGCCTCGGCGAACAACAGCGAGCTGAGTTGCTCCTGCAGGCGAGCAGCTTGCTTCTTGAGATCTTCCGTCGATTGATTCGCGGGGGCCGAAGTGGCCGCAGGTGCGGACAAGACAACTGGCTTCGAGTCCGTCGGGGCAAACAATGGCGAAGACGCAACACTCGGCCGCGCGGCCTCAGCAAGGGGACTTGACTGCAGCTCAACCGGGGTAGCGACCGGCATCGAAGACGCAGGAGTTTTCGGAACTTCCGGCGAAACGCCAATCCGAGCTGTCGGCGGAGCACTGACGGGCTTAAGAGCGATCGGCAGCGCTGAAGCTATCGGCTTCGCAACCACTGGCGGCGCAACAGGCGCAGATTTAGGCGGCGCCGGAGTGGACCCGAGTACGGCGGGACGCGTCGCGGCTTGCGGCAAAACGGTGTCCGAAGGAAAACGCATGCCCCAGAAGCCGGGAGCAGGTTCGGTGAAACGCAACTCGACGTAACCGACCGCGTTGCCATCCGTCTTGGACTTAACGACCACGCACACAACTTCCTTCTTGGTTTTTTCGTTGGTGAGGAACACGAGTTGCCCGGGAGCGAGCGGGGCGGAAATGCGCAGCACAGCGCCGTGCCCGAAAACCAGAACGGTCTGCGACCGTTCGGAAAATGGTTCGCGCTTATCGGAGCCATCCGCGGCGCGGGCGCCGTTCACGGTAACGGGAACTTCGAGCGCGACCGGTTGTGGGCGCGCGGGCGCGTTGCCCGCAGGAGCGGCAGCGTTCTCTGGGTCTTTCACGATGGGTGTCATAAACCACTCACTGTAGCTGGACTTATACGGACAGGCCCGTACCGCGGGCTTCCCGGTTCTACCTCTATATGGTGGGATTGCCGGGAAGGGGGCCATATAGTACTTGCGTACTAAGGTGGACACATTGTGCGCGAAGAGTGAAGGTGCGTTGCGGAACAGAAAAATCGACGAAGGCTGTTCACTGGCGAGGCTTGATTGCGTTGCAGAAAATTCGCAACGAGCTACTTATTGTTCATGTCCAAAGGCGGCTGGAAGCGGGCATCCACGGCAACCTGGTAGCCGGTAACCAGTTTATTGGTTTCATTGGCCATGCCGATCACCGCCTGAAGTTCCTTGAACATTTCCGGGGTCATGCCTTTGGCAAATGCGGAAGCTGTGTGGGAAGCGATGCAATATTGGCAATTGTTGGTGACACTGACGGCGATGTAGAGGAGTTCCTTGGTCAGGGGATCGATAGCGCCGGGGCCCATGATGGCCTTGAGGTCTTCCCAGGTGCGCTTCAGCAGCGCGGGATCGTGAGCAATGGCCTTCCAGAAATTGTTGATGTAATCGGTTTTGCGGGTGGCCATGATGTCGTCGTAAACGGCTTTGACGGCGGCGTTGGCATCTTTGTATTCGATCAGGCCGAAAGTGGACATGAAAACGCTCCGTGGAATTTCGTTTCGTGCACGAAGAATGTTAGCCGGAATCCTGTCCACTTGGTAGGTCGCGACACCTGAAAGCAGTGTAGGGAGACGGCGTCAGCAGCGCCTCACGAGCACAGGAATTCTTTGACCAGCAGACTGGCGAGGCGCGGCGAATTGTGGCGAATCACGCCGTGCTCTTCGAGCAGATTGTCCGCCAGCAGGCGGACTTTCATTTTCGCGACGTTCGGGCTGTCGATTACGACGGGTTCTGCGCCTTCCGCTCGATAACGCCGTGCTACGTCTGGAGAAACGCTCTTGCGGTTCGCCACCACGTAATTAATGACGCGTTTTCCCACATGGTTTTCAATCGCTCGCAGGTGCTGGCTGAGCGTATAGTGCGTGGTTTCGCCGGGCTGCGTCATCAAATTCGCGATGTACACGCGGGGCGCCCGCGAGCGCACCACCGCCTGTGCAATTTCGGGAATCAGCAAGTTGGGAATCACGCTTGTATAGAGAGAACCGGGGCCCATCAGAATCAGGTCGGCCTGCTGAATCGCTTCGATGGCCTTGGGAAGCGGGCGAGCGCCGCGCGGGCTGAGCTCAATTTTGCGGATGGGAATTTTGCTGCGGGAAATGCTGGTCTCGCCCTGCATGCGCTTTCCGTTTACCAGCGTTGCGACCAGGTGAACATTGGAAATCGTGGACGGAAAGATGCGCCCGCGAATCGCCAAAACTTTGCTGGAGACGCGGACCGCTTCTGCGAAATCGCCCGTGACATGCGTGAGGGCTGCGAGGAAAAGGTTGCCGAAATTATGGCCAATCAATCCGCGGCCCGCCTGAAACCTGTACTGAAACAGGCGGCTGAGCAGCGCCTCGTCCTTGGCCAGCGCCACCATACAGTTGCGGATATCGCCGGGCGGCAGCATGCGATTCTCCCGGCGCAGGCGGCCGGAGCTGCCGCCGTCATCGGTGACCGTGACGATGGCCGTGAGATCAGAGATGGGCCGCTCGCGGGTCGGCGCCTGATCCGAACCTCGCACAACATGTTCTTTAAGGCCTCGCAACAGCGCCGAAAGCCCCGTGCCGCCGCCCAGGGCGACAACGCGCAAACCGCGAATCGGTTGGTTTTTCTTACCTGACTTTTTTTTCACGAGCAGCCCAGTGATCGAAGAATCCCGGCCCGGCGCAGAGCTTCACCTGTCGATTGAGCTCCATCGCGGCGGGACTGGCAACGGAAGGCAAGGCAAACGTCCCATTGCAAAAGCGTGTTCGAGATTAACGAATGAGCCGGGCGACCAGGATTACCCGGCGTAACCATCTTTTTCAGGATACAGCAATTCCGTGAAGCGGGGGTCTTCCTGAAGGAAAGCGAAGTCTTCGTCATTGCGCGCATGAAAGCGGTTCGCGGGGCGCAGGTCGATCGCGATTTTCAGATTGGCCATCGCGGAATCGGCTTCGCCAGTGAGGCAATCGAGCGCGGCAAGCGCGTAATGAATATGGTCTGCCTTTGGCGCCAGCTTGCGAGCCTTCTCCAGGCTTTCGCGGGCTTCGTCCCAGCGGCCCAGGTTCATCATGGCTACGCCGCGTTGATAGTGCTCTTCCGGCGATTTCGGATTCTGCTCCGAGGAAGGTTTCATGCGCTGTTCGACAATGCGCAAATGAGTGCGCGCGCGATCGGCAAGTTCCTTGCTCGGGCCTTCCAAAACCTTCTCAAGTTCCTGCTTGGAACGCTGAAATTTTTGCTGGTGAAACAATCCCATGGCCTCTTCGTAGAGCTTCATTTGTGCACGGACGAGGGGATCCACCATCTCGACGCCGCCGCGTTGCGGGGGAGGAGCGGGTAAGGTGTTCTTTTTCTTCGATTTAGCGGCGCTCTTGGAGGAGGCCTTGGATCGCCCGGAAGAGCCGGAAGAAGTTTTCTGCGCTTTCGCCATTGCGCGAATGCTAGCAGAGGCTTTGCCGCACGTCAATGCAAGCGGCAGACTCGCGACAATCGGGCCGCGTGCTGTGTCTGACAGCCTTAACCGAACGGCGGCAGGCTTGAAAATAACCTTTTAGAAATGAGCGCTTCTCCACGACACTGGTAGCAGTCTTTCCATCGGCGGGAGCATGGCGGAGTGCTGGCCTGCCCTGCAGGCGTGTGCTATAAGTTTGAGATGTAAGTCAGGCTAACGACTCGTGCCTTTCATAAATTTTCCTGCGCGCGAAATTAATTGCAAGCTCGTGTACTACGGTCCAGGTCTAGGCGGAAAGACCGCCAACCTGCAGTGGATCTACGATCACACGGGCCAGAATCTGAAGGGCAAGATGGTTTCGCTCGCCACGGAGACCGACCGCACGCTTTTCTTCGATTTTCTTCCGCTCGACCTGGGGACGGTGCGCGGGTTCAAGACGCGCTTCCACCTCTATACCGTGCCCGGGCAGGTGTTTTATGAGGCCAGCCGCAAACTGATCCTGAAGGGCGCCGATGGAGTGGTGTTTGTGGCCGATTCGCAGGAAGAACGCCTGGACGCGAATTTCGAGACCATGGAAAACCTGCACGAGCACCTGAAGGAACACAACCTGAATTTCGACACGATCCCGTATGTGCTGCAGTTGAACAAGCGCGACCTGCCGAATGCCATGTCAGTGGACGAGCTGAAAAAGCAGTTGCAGAAAAAGGGCGAACCGATCATCGAAGGAATCGCGATTAATGGCACCGGCGTCTTCGAAACCCTGAAAGAACTCGCCAAAATGGTCCTCGCCGAACTCAAAAAGGGTGGTTAGACGTTTACTTGCCGGGGCCGTCGGTTTGTGGCAAGGTGTAACTCAAATGGCCAACGCGGAACTACTTCAGCGTATTACCATCGAGCCTGGCAAATGCGGGGGCCGGCCATGTATTCGAGGCATGCGGATTCGAGTGGCGGATGTTTTGCATCTGCTAAGTGCTGGCGCGCCATTTGAAGAGATTCTCACCGATTATCCGTTTCTAGAACGGGAAGATATCCTCGCTGCCATTGAGTACGCGGCCCTTCAAACCGAACACATTGTTCTGCAATTGGCGTGAAATTCCTGATTGACAACCAACTCGCTACAGCATGGTCCTCGCCGAACTCAAGAAGGGCGGTTAGTGCTGGGGGAAATTACGAATCGTCACTTCAATCGGAACGACGCTCGCTACTGGTTTTCCCTCAAGCGTGGCTGGTTTGCACTTCCAGGACTTGATAGTTTCGAGAGCAGTATCGTTGAGATCAAACGGAGCGCCCTGTACGATTCGCACAGCTTTCATGGCCCCGTCTACTCCTATGACTCCTTCGACGAGAATGGTTCCTGAAAAATTCGCGCTCCTTGAGGCCTCGGTTGGGAGTGGATTGGGTGTGTTGTAACAACTTGGCAGGCCAACACCCTGCGTTCCTGCACGATAGACCTTCCCACCGTCGATAGTTTCAGGAAATGGCGGAAGTATTGGGATGGCCGGGGGGTCGGCTACCGGAGAAAAGGCTACCGAAGCGATGGTTAACCTCAGGTTTACTTCGGAACTGGGACTGATTAGATTCTCGTCAGCGGCATTTAGAAAGCGCGCAGACAGTTGCACGACGTCATCCGTGATCATTCTCGCCTGACCAACAAGTACGACTGTGGCTCCGAAATGTCTGGCCATCCAACGGGCCACGGGCTCTGAGGTTTGAACCTTTGCGAAGAGGTGCGCTTTTTCCCAAAAATCCTTGAACAGCGACCGATCGATCACCTGAATTGAATTCTTCTGGTCAGCAAAAAGTAATGAAAGTTCGTCCGCCCACTGTACCCCGTTCGGAATTGTAGCGCCGTCTGGGAAAACGAAGTCGGTAACCAGTACTTTGCAATTGTCTTTCTGGCAGCCTGCATCGCCAGTGTAATGGAGTAAGCGAGACGCAAGATCGGAGAGTTGTTCAATTTTAGGGGGAGCGGAGTCTCTGGCGGAGTTCGACGGCGCGCTTTTGAGAATGAGTCTAGGAGGTTTGCTTGCCTGAGGGTCGGTTGGCTTAGGTTCTTGCGGATAAGACAATCGGGAATCGGCGAGTGACAGAAGCCCGGCAGCCAGCAATATAGCCAGGGGACGATGGACCAACATGGTTTGCCAACCTAACATGAGCCACGTAATTAAGAGTAATACTTCGGGCGGCTAAAGGTCAGATGATATTTTTCAAAAGCTGGCGCGGGCGGCGGCTTCGTTTTCGTAGGTGGGGATGGCTTCGACGAGGCGCGTGACTGTGAGTGCATCGCGGACGCGGCCTTCGCCGCAGACGAGGTGCAGCCCGCCGCCCTGGCGGGCCAGCGAGATGGAAAGCTTTACAATCGCGGAGATGCCTGAGCTGTCAATCTGCGGAATTTCGTTCAGGTTGACGATCACCTTGCGGGCGCCTTCGGCCACCAGCTTTTGCATGAACGCGCTCAGATGTTCGCTAGGATCGCCAATGGTCAGTCGTCCCTGCACATCCACGAAGTGGATACCGTTGGCTTCGCGCGAAGAAATTTCCAGTGGTGGATGCAGAGTCATCGCAATGTTTCCTTCGTCCGCGCTTGCAGTGTTACCGGGCGGCCGCGGGGCATCCGGGTGCTGGCGGCCTTTGCATTATACGATGATAGGGATGAAGGACAAGCCAATTGGGGTTGTTCACGAGCATCGGTGGAATGTGACGCCCGCCGAGGCGCGCGAAATCCAGGAAGAGCTGCGAACGCACTGGAAGGGTGAGGACGCGCTTGGCGAGATCCGCACGGTGGCCGGACTCGATGCCTCCTTTGTGCTTACTGGATCGCAGGCACTGAAGAAACCCATAGGCCATTGGAACCGGCTACGACAGGCCAATCGGGCGATCGGGTGCGTGGTCATGTACCGCTTTCCCGAAATGGAAGAGCTGGAACGCGCCCATGCAATCTTGCCTTTGGATTTTCCTTACGTGCCGGGATTGTTGAGTTTCCGGGAGATTCCCGTATTACTCGCTGCCATGAGGAAATTGCAGGCAATGCCCGACTTATTGTTTTGCGATGCCCAGGGCTATGCCCACCCACGACGCATGGGTCTTGCCTCGCACCTGGGTGTGGTACTGGACCGCCCATCAATCGGCTGCGCTAAGAGCCTGCTGATTGGGTCGCACAAGAGCCTGCCGCAAAGGGCCGGGAGCTGGACCCCTCTCACCGACGAAAAGGCCGGCGGCGAACGAATTGGCGCCGCGGTGCGCACTCGCGCGGGAGTCAGGCCAATCTACGTCTCACAGGGCCATCGAGTGAGCCTCGAAACCTCCATCCGGTTAACCCTCGCGGTGACCGACGGCTACCGCATCCCGCGCCCCACCCGCGACGCCGACCACTTCGCAGGCGAAATAAAGAGGAAGGTCTTAGCCGCCCAAGCATCCGAAAAACGAATCTTTTCCAGCTAAATTTCAAGCGCAGCCATCTAATGGCAATGCGTATAATCTGGGCGGTCAAGTGAACATTCCCCGAAACAATCAGTGGTTGACCCTGTAATGGGCGGGCTCAAACCTTTCGCTCCGGAGAACTTATCGATGAAGCGCATGGGTATTTTGTGTTGCTGCATACTCACATTGGTCCTGAGCACCCTCCCCATTCGCGCGCAACAGCCTCCTGCCGCCTCGCCTGGGACTTCACCTGCCGCCGCTGCCACCTCCCCGGACGCCGCCAAAGCCGTGGCGGATAAGTTGAACCAATTGGACCAAAGAGTGACCGCGGCGCAGTCTTCCGCGGATAACGCCTGGATGTTGGTCAGTGCGGCGCTGGTGCTGATGATGACCGGGCCGGGCCTGGCGCTCTTTTACGGCGGGCTGGTGCGCCACAAGAACGTCCTGGCCATCATGATGCAGAGCTTTGCGCTGATGGCGCTGATCACCGTCCTCTGGGCGCTGGTGGGCTATAGCCTCTGCTTCGGCGATGGTGGCCCGGTCATCGGTAATTTCCAGTTTGCGATGCTGCGCGGCGTCGGCGTGGTTCCGAACGCCGATTACTCCGCCACGATCCCGCAACTGACCTTCATGATCTATCAGTTGATGTTCGCGGTGATCACGCCCGCGCTGATCACCGGCGCAACCGCCGAGCGCATGAAATTTTCCGGCACCCTACTGTTCATGACCCTGTGGTTCCTGATCGTCTACGCGCCCATGGCCCACATGGTCTGGGGCAAGGGCGGATTCCTGAACGCCTCTCTGGGCGGAAAATTCCCGACGCTGGATTTTGCCGGTGGCACTGTCGTACACATCACCTCCGGCGTTTCCGCACTGGTCTGCGCGCTATACATGGGAAAGCGCGTGGGGTATCCGAAGCAGCCGATGCCGCCGCACAGCCTGGTGCTGAGCTTTATCGGCGCATGCTTACTGTGGGTCGGGTGGTTCGGCTTCAACGCCGGCAGCGCGCTGTCCTCTGGCGGCCTGGCAAGCAGCGCATTTGTGGCCACGCATTTCGGCGCGGCCGCGGCAGCAATGAGCTGGAGCGCCGCGGAATGGCTGAAGAATGGCCGCGCCAGCGCCTTGGGAGCGATTTCAGGAGCAGTCGCCGGGTTGGTGGCCATCACGCCGGCCGCGGGATTTGTTGATCCGCTCTCCGCGTTAGGCATCGGCTTCGTCGCGGGAGCCTTCTGCTACTGGATGGTCACGAAATTCAAAGCCATGTTCGGATACGATGATGCGCTCGACGCATTTGGCGTGCACGGCGCTGGCGGTACTATCGGCGCGCTGCTCACGGGCGTTTGCGCGCGCATGGTCATCAATCCAATTTATGGCGATGGGAAAGCCGTCGGAGGTTTCGACGGGCACTGGGGCCAGGTTGGCAACCAACTTATGGGCATTTTGCTGGCGTGGGTCTTCGCCGTCGTCGGCACGTTCGTGATTTTGAAAATCGTGGACGCGGTCACCGGCGTACGCGTGACCGAAGACCAGGAAATCGAAGGGCTGGACATCACGCAGCATGGAGAAGAAGCTTACAACCTGGAATCATGAAGCAAGGATGGTATTCGGGAATAACGCCAGGCGGGAGCAGAAATCCGTATGATGAAAATTGAAGCGATCATTCAGCCGTCGCGGTTCGAATCGGTGAAGGACGCACTGCTGGAAATCGGCATTGACGGAATGACCGTGACGGAAGTGCGCGGCCATGGCCGGCAAAAGGGCCACACGGAGGTCTACCGCGGCCGCGAATACACCGTGGATCTGTTGCCCAAGATCAAGCTGGAGCTGGTTCTGCCGGACAACCTGGTGAATCGCGCGGTAGAAACGATTTTAAAGAGCGCCAAGACAGGAAAAATCGGAGACGGTAAGATATTCCTGAGCCGGGTTGAAGAAGCCATCCGGATCCGCAACGAGGAACGCGGCGAAAGCGCCCTGTAAGGATCCCGATGTCCTCTCCGCGTCCAGGTCTGATTCCAAGCTTTCGCCCGAAAAGCAAAACCATGGAAGAACCGCAGGTCACTCCGCTTTCTGAGCTGGGGCCGCAATGCGAAGCTCAGCGGGAGCGGATTCGTAAACTATTTGAGAGCGGCGCCGGCGCCCATGAGACGCTCCGGCAGTTGTGTGAGCTGGCGGACGGGGCGATCAAGAAAGTATTCGGCGAGTTGCTGCGTGTTCGCGGCGCTCCGGCGCAGGGCATGGCCCTGCTGGCCCTTGGCGGCTACGGCCGCGAGATGCTATTCCCTTATTCCGACCTGGACCTGCTGTTTCTCTTCGGCAACGAAAAGGCCGAGGAAGAATTCCGGCCCCTCATCTCTGAATTTTCTCGCACCCTCTGGGATCTCGGTTTTCGTGTGAGCTCTGCCGGACGCACGCTGGACGAATGCCGGCACATCGAGGATTCCAACTCCGAATTTCATCTGGCAATGCTCGACCGCCGCTTTCTGGATGGTGATGCCCAGCTTTTTGAAAAGCTGGACGCCAGGGTTTTGTTGGGGCCCGAAAAGCAGGCCCGGCCGCTGCTGCTTTCGGAACTCCAACGCCTCACCCGCGAACGCCTGGCGCGCTATGGCAACACAATCTTCCATCTGGAGCCAAACGTAAAGGAAGCGCCGGGCGGCCTGCGCGATTACCATGCGACGCTCTGGATGCGCCAGCTTGCCGGCGATCGCCGCGACCCGCGCATCAGCCCGCTGAACGAAGATGAGCTCACACGCAACGCGGTGGAATTTCTGAGCGGCATCCGGTGCTTCCTCCATTACAGCAACGGCCGCAACGACAATACGCTCACCTACGAACTGCAGGCCGACGCCGCGGAGCGTTCCCTGGGCATTGACGACAACCTCCGCCGCAACGCCGCCGAGTGGATGCGCCTTTACTTCCGCCACGCGCGAACGCTGAACCGCCAACTGCTGCGCTACATGGAGCAGCGGCCCGTGACCACCCTTTCGCTCCGCCAGCGCCTGATGAACGCCATGCCGGGTGGAAAAATTGAAGCGGGAGGCGGAAGAGCGTTTGCCGTGCGGGATGGCTTGCTGGAATTAACCAACGAGCAGGCCTTTTCCGACCGGCAAACGATTTATGCGTTGCTTGCTGAATCGTCGCGACTCGGAATCCCGCTCAGCCGTGACGCCGAGCGCGGCATCGCGTACATCATGCTGCATCCGGAGCTGCAGCACCGGAACACCCGCATCACATGGCCGGCACTGAGCGAAATTCTTGGCGGAGCCTACCCTTCCCTCGCGCTGCGGCCCATGCATCGCCTCGGCCTCTTGACGGAAGCCTTGCCGGAATTCCGGACCATCGATTCGCTGGTGGTGCGCGATTTTTACCATCGTTACACCGTAGACGAGCATTCGCTGCGCGCCATCGAGCACCTTCAGGAACTCGCCTCGCCGCCGGATCAGCGTGGTGTGCACTTCGCTCCCCTATGGCGCACCGTGGATCGCCGCGACTTGCTGATCCTCTCGCTCTTGCTTCACGATGTTGGCAAAGGCATGCCGGTCGAAAGCCACGTCGCCGGAAGCCTGCAAGCGCTGGAAACGGCCGCCGATCGCTTGAAACTCAGCCCAGAAGAAAAAAGCGAAGTGCATTTCCTGATCGAGCATCACCTCGACATGTCCGCTACCGTCCAGCGCCGCGACATTTTCGACCCTTCCACGGTTTCCGGATTCGCCGCCGTCGTTGGCAGCCAGGAACGGTTGCAGCGTCTCTGCCTGCTGACCTACGCCGATATTCACGCCGTAAATCCGGAGGCGCTG
>Ga0210399_10000729_pt1 | contig 25979 bp, 24 predicted proteins | sample IncBWC14MmetaG_FD_150865 | JGI IMG/M metagenome (GOLD analysis project Ga0210399, IMG submission 150865) | Forest soil microbial communities from Barre Woods Harvard Forest LTER site, Petersham, Massachusetts, United States - Inc-BW-C-14-M | ecosystem: Environmental > Terrestrial > Soil >... | reverse complement strand
ACGGCGGCGGCAGAACCGAAGTGTCGAAATTTCATTGGTCGACCGGCCAGGTGCAGAACGTCACTCCGATTCCGGTGCGCGACCCCAAGTACCGCGCCAACCGCACCGAGCCGCTGATGTTCTCTCCAGTGGATCCGCACATCCTCTATTACGCGGCCAATGTGCTGTTCAAGACCACCGATGGCGGCAATTCCTGGCAGACCATCAGCCCCGACTTGACGCGCGAAAACCCCGGCGTGCCGGCCAGCGTTGGCACGCTCGTCCCCAAGGGCGCCGAGAAACAGCGCGGCGTCATCTATGCGCTCGCACCGTCGTTCAAAGACGTAACCACGTTGTGGGCCGGCACGGACGACGGCCTGCTTTGGATCACCCGCGATGGCGGGAAAAATTGGAGCGACATCACGCCTAAAGAGCTCACTCCGTGGAGCAAGGTCACCCAGATCTCGGCGTCGCACTTCGACGAACAGACGGCCTACGCGTCGGTGAGCCGTTTCCGAATTGATGACACACATCCGTACATCTATCGCACCCATGACGGCGGCAAGACCTGGAAGCTGATCACGACAGGTCTTCCCGACTTCGGCCCGGTCGATACGGTGCGCGAAGATTCCGATCTCATGGGTCTGCTGTTCGCCGGAACAGAAAACTCCGTCTATTTCTCTCCCGACGATGGCGATCACTGGCAGTCGCTGCAGCTGAATCTGCCGCACACTGCGGTGCGCGATCTCTGGATTCACGGCGACGACCTGATCGCCGCCACCCACGGCCGTGGTTTCTGGATTCTTGACGACTTTGCCCCGCTGCGGGAGGCACAGGCTGGACGCGCCCCATTTCCATTTCTCTTCACCGCCGAGCCTCCTGCCTACCGTGTGCCGCGCGACACCAACACTGACACTCCGCTGCCGCCTGACGAGCCGGCGGCGCCCAATCCTCCGGATGGCGCCATCATCGATTACTATCTGCCAGCGGGCATTCACTCTGTCACGATCGAGATCCGCGACGAAAAAATGCAGCTTGTCCGCAAGTTTTCCAGCACCGACAAGCCTGACATCACGGACGACGAACTGCAGAAGCAACTGATCCCGCTCTATTGGGTACGCCCGCAGCGCCATCTCTCGGCCGAACCGGGCATGCATCGCTGGGTGTGGGATCTCCACTATCCCGCACCCCTCAGCACGCGCCACGAATATCCCATCGCGGCCGTTCCGCACGACACGCCGCGAGGGCCGTTGGGACCCACGGTCCTGCCGGGAACGTACGGGATCTACTTCGCCGTCGATGGAAAAACTATCTTGGTGACTTATCGGGTGGTGAGGATGGATCCGCGCGTGAAGGCCACCGCGGCTGACCTGGATAAGAAATTTCAGGCGGAGACGAAACTGGCTTCCATCATGACCGAATCCGCGCAGGTCCTGCTCCAGGGAGGCTCGATTCGCACTCAACTCGAAAAGGTAAGCGCACAAGCAAGCGGTTCCGCCAAGGACGCCATCGCAGCGTTCGAGAAAAAGCTGAATGCACTGCTCGGCGCGACCGGTGGGTTCTTCGCTCCACCATCTGCCGAAATCACCGTGGCCCGCCTCAACGGACAAGCCGGCACGCTGTACCAGCAAGTGTGGCAGGTCGACGCCGCGCCAACTACTTCGCAAATGGACGCTCTCGCGGCAACTCAACATGACGGCACCGATGTGCTGAAGCGCTGGAGCGAATTCAAGAACGCTGACGTGCCCGCGCTCAATCGCCTGCTGCGCGAATCCAAGGTTCCAGAATTGCAACTGGAGGCGGACCTGCATCAAGACGAACCGCAGGTGGACGAAGAGTAGACCCAGTTCCCTACAGCCGCTCGACCGCTCTCTGCAATTCCGCCGCGATCTCCCCCGGGTCCGTCCCCGGTGGAAATTTCACCGGCTGCCCGATCCGCACGCTAATCTTCCACGGAGCCGCAAACCTCCGGCCCGCGTGCTTCACTTCAAACAATCCATCGATCCGCATCGGCAGCACCGGAATGCCGAGATTCGCCGCCAACAGCCCAATCCCCGCGCGAAACGGATTCAGCTTGCCATCGGTCGTGTGCCGCCCCTCGGGAAAGACCAGAATGCTGTAGCCGCGATCGACTGCCTCTCCAGCGTAGGCGAAGCTGCGGCGGAAGCCGGCCTCGCGCGGCAGCGGAAACAGATTCAGCAGCGAGACTCCCAACATCCACTGCACGCGGTCATACACTCGCCCAAAGAATCCACGCCCCGTCGCGGGGGATCGCAGCGCCTCCAGCGCCTCTCCACCGGTCGCCGTGGCCAACCGGTGCCGCAAGCGCGCGGGCAGCGCCGTCAGGATGAACCCTCCATCCACGTCTCCCACATGATTCGAAACCACCAGCAGCGGTCCCGTCACGCCGCGCAAGCGTTCGCGCCCTTCGATTCGCGGCCATCCCATCAGCACGATCGCAGGACGCATCAGCAGGTAATGCACAAAGACACGCAGCCAATTTACCGGCCAGCGCAGCGTCCAACTCGGATAGTGATATGCCGCGCCCGGTGCCGCTTCGCCGCGCAGCATCCGTTCCAGATCTCCCACCGTTTGCACCGCGCTGAATCGAGTCTCGCTGAGGTCCACCTGATAGCGGTCTTCCAGCGTGCTCAGCAATTCCACACGATCGAGCGAACTCAGCCCCAGATCGGAATCCAGACTCGCGTCGTCGCGCAGCGCGCCCACGGGCCGCCCGGTCACCCGGGCAATCAGCTCGGCCAGCGGACTCGTGGCGACCTCCGCACGCTGCTCGCTGAGCTGTGCCTGAACCACCTCGCGGATCAGATTGCGCCGGGGCTTCTGTGTGTTGGTTCGGGGAAAATCCTCCTCCGGCCACTCGATCCACATCCGCATGCGCTGGTACTCCGCCAGCGTTTGATTCGCCCGCTGCACCGCTTCCTCCAGCTTCGCCTCGCCCCGCAGAATCACCACCGCGCATGCCTCCGCATTCCCGCCGCGCTCAATCCCCACTACCACGCAATCTTTCACTTCGGGTTGCCGGCGCAGCGCCGCCTCCAGATCGTCGGGGTACACGTTGGTCCCGCCCGGCGTCACGATCACTTCCTTCTTGCGCCCCCTGAAATAAAGATTGCCGGCTTCATCGAGCGCGCCAATGTCGCCCGTGCGATACCAACCTTGCTGATCCGACACGGCCTGCGCGCCGCGCCCGTCCCAGTAGCCCGAGGCCACCCCACCGCCACGCACCAGAATCTCGCCGTCTTCCGCCAGCTTCACCTCGCGCCCCGGCAACACTTTGCCAATCGATCCCTTGCCCAGCCGGAAGGGATGATTTACGCTGACCAGCGAGGTCGTCTCCGTTAGTCCGTATCCCTGGATCGCCGCGTAGCCCAGCCGCCCCCAGAACTCCTCTGTCTCGCTGTCGAGCGCGGCGCCGCCCGAAATAAATGCCAGGAACTTCCAGCCGAACTGCCGGCGAATCGCGCGAAACCTCCACCAGCGCCGCAGAAAGTGTTCTTTTTCCGCCACCCGAAAATTCCGGCGGAAGGTCTCTGCTTCGCCACGGTCTTCCAGATCGCGCTCGATCTTCTGTTTCAAAGACTGCAGCACGCGCGGCACACTCACCAGCACCGAGACGCGCTCCCGCTGGATCGTGTTCACCACTTCGGAAGGCTTCAGTTCATCCTGAAAAATCACCGTCGCGCCCAGCAGCGGCGGCAGAAACAGTCCGAGAAACTGCCCGAACACATGACTCAGCGGCAGCAAGTTTAAGAAGCGCAGCGGATGCACGAACCGCTCATATTTCAGATAGGCGCGCATCTCCCGCTCCAACGGCGCAATATTGGCCAGAACATTTCCGTGCGTGATGACCACGCCCCTGGGGTCCGCCGTCGTGCCCGAGGTGAAAACGATTTGCAGGATGTCGTCGCGTCCCAGCGCGACACTGGGCAGATTGTCGGGAGGTTGATCTAACACCTCCGCCAGATCCTCCAGGCTCAAACTTGCAGGCGACAATCCGTTCGCCGAACACTCGTGCAGGTGCCGCCGCGACCCCACCAGCAACTTCGCCGAGACCTGCTGAAAAACACGCATGGCAAAATCGGCCGCGGACCCGTCATCCATGGGCACCACAATCACTCCGCGGAGCGCGCAGCCGAAAAACACCGCAACCCACTGGGCGCAGTTTTCGCCCCAAACCATCACGCGGTCACCCTTCGCAATCCCGCGCGCTTCCAGCTTACGAGCGAAGCCGCCGGCCATCTCCAGAATTTCGCCGTAGGTAAACGACTCTGCGCGATATCCGCGGCGCTGCCGGTAGGCGCGCTCGTGGCGATGTGCCCGAAAGTTATCGAGGAAAAATTCCGCTAATGATTCGGCCATGGCTGGCAAACTTGGACTTCCGAGGTCAGGACCTCGTTCCAGTCTCAAGTTTAGTGGAAGGGTTCGGTCGAGGAGCGGGCGGCCGTACAGTTTTCAAACTGCCCCATCCGCATCCACCCGAGAACTCAAAGGAAGCGTGCACACGTATGATTTCGGAGTAGCATTCTATCGATCGGAGTCTCTGTGCTGCGGAGCTGGCTTCTCATCGGAATTCTCGGATTGTGCCCAGGCCTGTCTCTGGGACAAGACGTGCGCCCTGCCCACAAGCTGCCGGTGGTCAAATCTGGCGACATGCCGTTCTATCCGCCCCTGCCTCGAACCGCGCAAGTCGAAGGAGAAGTGGACCTCCAGGTCACAACCGACGGGTCGAGCGTAGTGTCGGTGACGTCGGACTACGGGAATCTTCTGCTGGTGAAGGCTGCTCAGGACAATGTCAGGAGCTGGAAGTTTGAACCGCACGAACCAACGGGGTTTTCGACGGTGTTCTCGTACCACCTCGTCAAGGACTTCCTGACTTACTCCTGCGATCCCGACGTACCCGACAACGGCAGGGTCATCCTGAAGCTTCCCGCCGAGGTGGACATCACATCCCACGTCAAAATCTCAGACTGCCAGGATCCGAATGAGGGCCTTGACCTCACGGAACCTCTGGGGGTGTTCCTCACCGCGTGCGAAGTAGACGGCTCACCAGTTCCGTGCGACAAATTCACCGTTCGACTGCAATCCGGCACTTTGACTGTAACCCCAACGCGGTTCAAAGAATCCGAGAAAAAGCAAGGTTTCGTGGTTCCGGCCGAGTTTCGTTCACTCAAGGTCTTCGGAGTAAATGTAAACACCGGACACGGAAGCGTATTCTTTGCCGATCAGAACATTGCTTTTCTGAAAGGCAACTGGCGCGTTGGGATCGACCACGCCCCCTTCAAGGAGAACACCCCTGTCTATGGCAAAGCCGCAACCCTTCCGTGTGTTGGATTTATTTGAATTCGAATGGGGTGAGCCGGAAGTTGTCACGTGGGCGCCATGCAAGTAGAGTGTTTACTCTCGCCCCACCCCCAGCGCATCCGCCACGCGATTAATGTAGTTGAACCACGAAGCAATCAGCGTGATCTGCAGAATCCCGCGATCGTCGAATCCCGCGGCCCGCAGTCCGTCGATGTCGTCTTTCCAAACTTTCGTGGCATCCCTGGTCAGCTTGACCACGTAATCGAGCATCACCCGGTCCTGCGCCGAGATGGGAGCCGTGGTGTAGTCCTTCGCCAGCGCCTCGACCAATTCCTTGTCCAACGTCACCCTACGCAGAAACTCTGCGTGCGACTCGATTCAATACACGCACCGGTTGGTCACCGAGACCATGGTTGCGATCATCTCGTGCTGCCGCCGCTGCAGCGGCAACTCCGGTGACATCAGCGCCCCGAACGTGCTGAAGGCGTGATACAGCGCCTCGGGAATCAACGTATGCGACCCCACAATCGACGACGCCCCTGAGGGATCGGGATGCACCGGCTCGGCATACTCCTTGGGATAAAACAGCTTCTCGCCCTCAATCGCCTGCCGCAGCTTCTCGTCGGCCTCAGTCAGTGGGACGGTTCGAATCCATGTCATATAGGCATTTGTCCCTTTTGCGGTTCTCCACAATTTCGCAGTTGCAAAAATACATCGTCCGCCGGCGAACGCCCCATACTACATTCATACTAGTAGCTGGAACGGCGCTGCTTGTTAATCTTGACGACATGGTGGTCGAACGTCTACCATCATCGCAATCGGGGGTAGACTGTCTTCCATGGCGAATCCAAGACCGCCGCGCGCAGGTCTTCTTCAAGGCACATTAGACATGCTCATCCTGCGGACTCTTCTCTATGGGCCCGCTCATGGCCACGAGATCGGCAAGCATATTCAGCGGACAACGAATGACTTTCTGCAGATGCAGCACGGGTCGCTTTATCCTGCCTTGCATCGTCTGGAGAAGCGGGGATGGGTTGTCTCCAAATGGGAGACAGCTCCGGATCGCAATCGGGAATTCAAGTATTACCGGCTTACGGATAAGGGCCGAAAGCAACTTGTGGTCGAAGAATCGCAATGGAAGCAGATGGCGGAAGCGGTCGCACGCATAATGTGGCCCGCGCCCGAGGAGAATTAACAGGAGAGCTGAGATGACCTGGTGGCAGATCAGGAGACGGGATGCCGACGTCGAGCGGGAGCTCCAGTCGGACCTTGAACTGGAAGAAGAAGAGCAGCGGGAACACGGCGTGCCACCAGAAGAGGCCCGCTATGCCGCCCTCCGCTCCTTCGGCAATCCCACGCTGATTAGCGAGCAAACTCGCGCTGTCTGGAGTTGGAACGGGCTGCAGAGTCTTCTACGCGATCTGAGGATCAGCGTCCGCACCCTGTCCCGGTCGCCGGGGTTTTCCATCATTGCCGTTCTCGTCATGGCGTTGTGCATCGGGGCCACCACATCCTTATTCACCGTGGTGCGTTCGGTCCTGCTTAGACCGCTACCGTTTCGTGATCCGAGCGGACTGGTGATGATTTATGAACATTTTCGCGACCCTGGCATGAATGCGCAGCAGTTCAACTACAACCCCGTGGCTCCGGCCGACTACTACGACTGGCGCGGCCTGACCCACGGCTTTGAAGACATGGCCGCAGTGCGCTATTGGCAATTCACCCTGACCGGGGAGCGCGGAGAGTTGCCGGAACTGGTGAGCGCCCGGGGCGGGACCTCAAACCTGTTCCCTCTCCTGGGCGTGAATGCCGCCGTCGGACGCACGTTTACCGAGAACGAAGATCGTCTCGACGGAAATGCCGTCCTGCTTACATGGAATCTTTTCGTGCGGCGGTTCGGGGGCACTGCATCGATCGTCGGCAGGCAAATCCATCTCGACGGGAAGCCCTACACGGTCATCGGTGTGCTCCCGGAGTGGTTCACCTTTCCCGATGCGAAGGTTCAGGTATGGGTTCCGTATTTGTCGGGGTTGCCACCGGAAATTCTGCAGCATCATGATTTTCACTTTAGCCGTGTGGTAGCCCGCTTGCAGCCGGACGTCAGTCTGGCAAACGCCCTGAGCCAAGTGGAAGCAGTGCAGTACCGGCTGCATTTGGAGAGCCTGAATGCGCCCGTGGCCGAAGATGTGGCATCGCGGACTCTCATCCAGGATCTCGCACAGGACGTGAAGAAGCCATTGATCATCCTGCTGTGCGCCGTCATGTGCATGCTCCTGATCGGATGTCTTAACTTGGCCAACCTAACGGTGGCACGGTCGGCGGCGCGACAGAAAGAGATTGCCGTCCGGAGTGCACTGGGGGCACGGAAGATGATTCTGATCCGGGAACAGTTGGTGGAGAGCCTGCTGGTCTCGCTCGCGGGCGGCATCACCGGAGTACTATTATCGCTTGCGGCAACGAAGTGGCTGGTTACCACATGGACCGATCTTCCGAGCGCCCTGAGTGTCCACGCTGACGGCGTGGTAGTTGCCTTTGCCGGTGCGCTCTTCATTTCAGCGGCCTTGCTGGCGGGCCTGCTGGCAGCGATCTCATCGACAGGTAAACAAGGCATGGCGGCCCTGCAGGCCTCATCACGGAGCGTGGCTGGCAGTCAGACGCGCACTGCATTGCGCAAGACGCTGCTTACGGTGGAGATCGCCATGACGGTGGTCTTGTTAATAGGCGCCGGCCTTCTGCTCAAGAGTTTCTGGCGACTGCGGTCCACGGATGTGGGTTGCGCGACCGACCGCGTGCTCACCATGGGCTACAGCCTGCCCGCCAAGAAATACGACAGTCCCGAGAAAATGAACGCGTTCAGCGAAACCCTGCTGGAGCAGGCACGGGCCTTGCCCGGTGTCCGCGCCGCGGCGTTGGGGTCGATGGTCCCAGGAGCGGGATCCGGGGGTGACGATTCGTTCACGATTCCCGAACATCCACCGACCGCGCCCGGCACTCCGCTGCCCGATGCTCTCGTACGCTGGGTCGACCCGGGATACTTCAGCGCATTGCAGATACCACTGCTGAGTGGGCGCTTCTTTACCAGCGATGACCGCGCGGGCCGGCCGAAGACAATCATCATCAGCCGACGGTTGGCGGAGCAGTATTTCCCGGGCGAAGACCCGCTTGGTAAGCATCTGCGTCTGGCTGCGGAGGAAAAGGGGGATTACGAGGTAGTCGGGGTTGTCGCCGACACCCTGTATCAGGTAGGTCAGCCGGTCAGGGCGATCATGTACTTCCCCGTGCTGAACGGTGGAAACTACATGGGATTGACTCTTGCGGTGAGAACGGCGTCCGATCCGCTCGCGATTTCCATACCGATCCAGAAACAAATTGCGGAATACGATCCGGAGTTGCCGGTCTCTGACGTACTCACCATCCAGCAAATTATTGAACGGTCCTTGGGCAACGCCAGCCTGAGTGCGAGCCTCGTGCTCGGCTTCGCAGCGCTGTCCTTGATATTGGCGTCCGTGGGCCTGTACGGAGTCCTTTCTTTCCTCACGACCCAGCGCACCGGAGAGATCGGCGTTCGCATGGCACTCGGTGCACAACGTCAGGAGGTCTTACGCTTAATGTTGAGCAATGGCCTACGGCCCGCGCTCTATGGACTGACGCTTGGCCTCGCCGTCAGTATCGGGGCCGTACGCCTAATCCAGTCCATGCTCTACGGAACCCGGCCGCTCGATCCGGCTATCTTTGCGGCTGTGGCTGCAACCCTGCTGGTCGTGGCGGTGCTGGCCTGCCTGGTTCCGGCGTGGAGGGCATCGCGGATCGATCCGATGCAGGCATTGCGAAGCGAGTGAGTGGTATTTGCAAAATCTGTTCCACTAAACTCCAGCCTGAAACCAAAATCGCCGATCCGCTCACCGAACCATACGCGCAGCACCAGGGCAAGTCGGAAGTTGACCGCCGGCGAAGCTCGTGAATGGATGTCAATTCTTGCCGCTTGAAAAGTCACAGTCAACACCCCCGGTTCCCTTGGTAACCCGTTCGTACACTCCCTTTTGGTAACCCTTGGTAACCATGCGATTCATGACGTGCAGACGTACAATTGGCCTTGTCCGGTCGGTCCATCTGCCGATAAGTGAGATGACCCTCGGAACAGTTGCCCGGGAGCAGTTCCCCAAACGTTCAGCGGGTTCTGTAAGACTTTGTCTTCAAGACCAGGCTCTGGAGTTCGCACTCTTATGGCATTGTTTGGATTCAACAAGCAAAAAGTTCTGGCCACTGCGGAGAAGTATGTCCAGCAGGGCAAACTGCAGAATGCCATCGCTGAGTACGAAAAGGTCCTCAAGAACGATGCCAAGGATCTTACCGTCACCAACACCGTCGGCGACCTCTATTCCCGCCTGGGCGAAACCGATAAAGCCACCGTGTGCTTCAAGACTGTCGGCGATGCCTATGCCAGCCAGGGTTTCACGGTCAAAGCCATCGCGATGTACAAGAAGATCTGCAAGCTCCAGCCGTCGCTCGAGAGCTTGCTGAAGCTCGCGGAACTCTATAGCCAGCAGGGTCTTTTTAACGACGCCCGCGCCCAGTATCTGCAGGTCGCGGAAGAATTCCTCAAGTCCGGGGAACTCGAGAACGCGGTCCGCATCTTCCAGAAGATTGTGGAGATGGACCCGGACAACAGCGGCATGCGGGTCCGCTTGGCGGAAGTCTATCTTCGCCTGAACAAGAAAACGGAAGCCTGGCAGATTTTCTCCGCCGCCGCCGAAAGCCTGCGCTCCAAAGGCTCGCTCAGCGGCGCTGAAGAAATCCTGCAGCGCATGCTGAAACTCGATCCGGGCAACACTTATGCCCTGCTCATGCAGGGCAAGAACATGATGGAGTCCGGCGACGCCGCCGGTGCGGTTGCCACCCTGCAAAAGGTTTCCGACATCGATTCCCATCCCGATGGTCTCCGCGATCTGCTCAAGGCTTACCTGCAGGCCGGACAACTCTCCGAAGCGGGAGCCGTTGCCCACAAGCTGCTGACCGTACACAACGATCTGCAGGCCATATCCAGCTTCGGCGACGCCCTTATGCAGGCCGGACAGTACGAGACGGCGCTGCAGGTCTTCGACCAGCACGCCGAGCGCCTGCTGGCGGAAAACTCGGATAAGGTCCTCGACAGCCTGCACACCATCATCGGGCACGTGCGCGACAATCCCGACTCTCTGCAGAAACTGCTGGACCTGTTTCACAAAGCCGGAGAGAACACCCACGTCAGCGAAGTGATAGAACTTCTGGCGCATGCCAGCGTGCAGTCCGGAGACCTGCCCCGGGCTCGCGATCTTTACCAGAAACTCGCTACCCTCGAGCCCCAGAACACTCTGCACATGCAGAATTACCAGCAGGTGGTCGGGCAGCTCAGCGGCACCACCGGAAACAAGCTCATTACGCCGGACGAAGCCGTCGTCCTGATCGACGATCTGGAAGCGACTGCGCCTTCCATTCATCAGCACTATACCGACGAGATTGCGCTCGCCATCCGCTCGGCCCTCACCGACGCGGAGCTCTTCATCTCTTACAACATGCCCGCCAAGGCGCTTGGCCCCCTGGTCGGGGCTTTGCCCCTAGCGCCCACCGATCTGCGCGTCAACCAGCGTCTCGCTGCCCTGCACACTCGGGCGGGGCGTTTCGCCGAAGCTGCACTCTGCTGCCGCACTCTGCAGAGCGTCTACTCCGAAGCCGAATATCCCGAAGAAGCTACGCGCTACGGCGAACTCGCCGACCGCTATGAGGAGCGTTCCTCGGTATCGGTTCAGTCGCCGGGCTCCGCCGAAGAGCCCCACATTTTTCTGGACGCTCCCCCGGCTAACGCTTCCCATTTCAAGCAGCCCGAGAGCGACGTAGCCGAGTTCTCGATTGACGAAGCTCCAGCGGACGACACTGCGACGCAGGAAGAAGCGGCGCCCGGGGAAGAAGCTGCCCCGGTTGCGCATGCCGCTGCGCCATGGCCCACAGCCGCCCAACCGGAGTTTGCCGTCGTCGACGAGTCGGCAACATCTGTCGAACCGGCTGCGGAGCACACTGAAATTGACCTCTCTTCGGAGTGGGATGATTCCGTAACCGTCGAGGCGGATACTCCCACCGTGGAAGCGCCTGCCGTCGAGGCCACCACTGCCGCCGCCGATCAGGACGATTCCGAGCCCAGCAAAGCCGACGAGACTGTCGAAGAGATTCGCTTTTATCTGGCTCATGGCATGCCCGAGCAGGCCATGGCGGCCCTCGCCAAGTTCCAGACTCTGAGCCGGGATGAGGCCAAAATTGCGGAGCTTCGCGCCGAAGTGGAAGCCGCAACCCAGCCTGCGGAAGACGCTCCGATCGCGGCTGAGCCCGTCATTGAGGAGCTCACCGCCGACGATATTCCGACTCTGGAAGTCACGGTCGATGAAACTCCGGCCGCTGTCGAAGAACCTGCGGCCGAACCTGAACCTCCCGCTGTCGAGGAGATTCCGGTTGTGGCGGAAACTCCGGTCGAGATCGAATCCGAGCCCCCGGTTCAGAAGCCCGTCATTCACAGGCCGGTAATTCACAAGCCGGTAGTTCACAAGCCCGTAATCCACGAACCCGTGGTGCCCGCGCCGGTGGTGCCCGCGCCCGTGATTCACCCGCCCGTCGTTCACGCGCCGGTGCCGCAACCCGCAGTTCTGCAGGAGTTCGTTTCCGATCTCGAAACTTCTTTGGGCGACGGCTTCCTGCCCGGGACCGTCAACAAGCCCGCAGCACCCGCCGCAGTCCAGCCCGCGAAACCCGCGCAGGCTCCGGCCGCGCGTACTCAGCCCGTCGCCGCCGCTCCCGCTGCCCCGGTTCTGGGAGAGTTCGTCGCTGACATCGAGGCGTCCCTCGGGGAAGACTTCCTGCAGGCCGCTCCGGTCCAGCAAAACGTCCAGCAAACTACACCGGCTCCCGCACCAGTCATCGCTCCGAAGGCCGCTCCGAAGGTCGTTCCTCCGCTGGCCGCGAGCGCTGCCGCCTCGGCATCTGCGGCCAACCAGGTCGCGCCTCCTGCGCCGCACGTTGCGCAGACAGTGCCTGCGCCTGCCGTGACTGCTCCGGCCCCAATGGCGTCCGTAGCCTGGCACGCGCCCGTGGCCGATGTTCCCAAGCCGCAGCCGCCTGCCATGCCGATGTCCCACGCTTCTGCCCCACCAGCCGCCTCCAAAGCGTCTCCCTTTAGCGATGACGCCGGTGTCGATCTTGCCGAAATGTTTGGCGAGCTCAAGCACGACCTCGAAGCCGACGTTGCCTCCGCCGACGCCGATCCCGAGACCCATTACAACCTCGGCATCGCTTTCCGTGAAATGGGCCTGCTCGATGAGGCCATCGGAGAGCTGCAGAAGGCCTGCCAGTCCTTCGATCAGGGACATGCCTTCCCGCAGATCATGCAGACCTACACCTGGCTGGCCCAGTGCTTCCTTGAAAAAGGCGTACCCGAAGCCGCCATTCGCTGGTATGACAAAGCGCTTAACGTTCCCACGATTGACGGAGAAACCCGCGTCGCGCTGCACTACGAGCTCGCTTCCGCCTACGAAACCGCCGGCGACAAGCCTTCCGCTCTCAAGCACTTCATGGACGTTTACGGGAACAACATCGACTATCGCGACGTCGCCGAGCGCATTAAGGCCCTGAAGTCGTAGAATAGCCCGATGGCTTTCGTCCGCAATTATCCCTGCCTGGGGTCTAACGCACGCCGTAGCGCTCGCCGTGCCGTCGCTTCGCGGCTCCGGAGCCGCCCCGAATGACCGACCCGACTCCGTTTTCCAGCGCTCCTGGCACCGTGCCCAAACCCGCTCCGCCGCAGGCTGAGTCGAGCACCGCGGTTCTCAGTCCTCCTACCGAAACCGAGGCCGCCAAGCCACCCAGCCACCTGCAAGTCTGGATGCATCGCATTTCCGTCTTTCTCTTTGTTTTAATCAGTGCCGTCGCTGGAGTGCTGCTCATCATTCTGCCCTGGACCCCGGAGTGGACCGACAACTACCTGCTGCTCTCGTTTCCCGCTCTGCGCTCCGTAGTTTCCAACGGCTTTTTCCGCGGCATCTGCAGCGGCCTGGGCCTGCTCGATATCTGGATCGGTTTCTGGGAGGCGCTCCACTACCACGAGCAACAGTAACGCTGAATATCGCTTTGAAACGGCTGAGTAAACGCTTTGATAGGGCTGAATCAATGCTTTGAAAGGGCGCGGCTTCAGCCGCGCCGTGCGTCGTATCGAAGACTCATCGGGCCTTACAGTTTGCTGAGAACCCGGATTTATCGGTGTTACCGTGGAAGAGCGGCCCTTTAGGGCCGCGTAAGCCGCTGAAAATTAATCCGGGCTTTAGCCCCTGAGGCACACTGCTGGTACCCTAATAACCTGCGATTCGGCCTCTGAACTCTGAACGCGAGACTCTCATTCTATGACGGACCATCTCAAATCCGCTCCGGTTGCTTACCAGAACGAGCCCTTCCTCAACAGCCCTGACGGGCGCATCCTCCGCATGCTGGCCGAATATCAGGAACCTCTGGCCCGCTTCCGCCACGAACAAATCCAGGACACCGTCGTCTTCTTCGGCTCGGCCCGGTTTCAGGGCCGCCAGGACGCCACCAACGCCCTCGCCGCAATCAAGAAAGATCAGGCCAGTACTCCGGCCCCTCAGCTCGAAAAAGATTTGAAACGCGCCCAGGCCGCCGTCGACATGGCTCGCTATTACGAAGACGCGCGCCGCCTGGCTCACATGCTGACCAAGTGGTCCATCCAGATTCCCGCCCGCCGCCGCCGTTTCGTCGTCACCACTGGCGGAGGTCCCGGCATCATGGAAGCCGCCAACCTAGGCGCCCACGAAGCCGGAGGAAAAACCATCGGACTCAACATTCAGCTGCCCTTCGAGCAAAGCCCGAACCAGTACATCACTCCCGCGCTGAACTTTCAGTTCCACTATTTCTTCATGCGCAAATTCTGGTTTGCCTATCTCGCCAAGGCTCTCGTCATCTTCCCCGGCGGCTTCGGCACCATGGACGAACTCTTCGAAATCCTCACCCTCGCCCAAACCGACAAGCTGGCCAAGAAAATCCTGGTCGTCATCTATGGCAGCGAATACTGGAACCGCATTCTCAACTTCCAGGCCTTCGCCGACGCCGGCACCATTTCTCCCGAAGACCTCAACCAGTTCAAAATCGTCGACACCCCCGAAGACGCCTTCGAGTACCTGCGCGACGGCCTGACCAAATACCACCTCGGCGGCGCCCCCAAGAACGTAGGCGAAGTCCTACCCGAGATCGCCAAGACCAGACCTTAGTCGGCGGCCTCGAGCAGCGGCCATGTGGTCCTTTGTCATTCCGACCGCAGCCGGAGCGGACGCGACGGCAACCGAGGAATCTGCTTTGGAGCTCCCTCTGTGTCCTCTACGGTCGAGGGTTTTGGTTTTGGGGCCCGGCGCACGAACCCGCGGGCTGCATTAAACTGCAAGTGAATGCCGCCCCGCTGCCTCCTCTACTACATCACCGACCGCACCGCGTTCCCCGGAGACGAACTCGCCCGCCGTCGCCGCCTCCTCGAAAAAATCCGTGAAGCCGCAATCGCCGGCGTGGACTTCATCCAACTCCGCGAGAAAGATCTCCCCACCCGCGACCTGGAAACCCTGGCCCGCGAAGCCGTGAGCGCAATCGCCCAACTGAGAACTGAGAACCGAGAACTGAGAACTTTTCTCCTAATCAACTCCCGCACCGATGTCGCCCTGGCCGCCCAAGCCGACGGCGTCCACCTCCGCTCAGACGATATCTCCCCAAGAAAAGTAAGAGTGATCTGGAAATGTGCGGCGGCTCCATGTGGGGAGGGTACTCCCGCCCGCCAACTCTCACCGCAAGGTCCCCTGATCGCAGTCTCCTGTCACTCCCCAGCAGAAGTAGCCCAGGCCGCTGCCCAGGGAGCCAACCTGGCCGTCTTCGCCCCAGTCTTCGAAAAAAAACACGCGAACCCGACAGGCCTTGCCGCCCTGCAACAAGCCTGCGCCGCGAAGATGCCAGTCCTCGCCCTGGGAGGCGTCACGCTGGCGAACGCCCAGTCCTGCATCGTCGCCGGAGCCGCCGGCATCGCCGCCATCCGCCTCTTCCAGGACAACGACATCGCTGAAGTCGTGAAGCGACTTCGCTTGAACCTCTGAGGTCGCTGGATGAGGGTGCCCCACCCTTCTCGCGCTTTTTGCGAGAGGGTGGGGATTTTGAATTTTTGGATTTTGATTTCCACCTCCGGCCGCAGCCCGCACGAAGTTCCACTAGCCCGTCCACCGCGCTCCATTCTTCAAAACGTCCATCACCTTCGCCAACCGCCGCTTCTTGGTCTCTTCCTGCTTCGCCCCAGAAATAGAAACCGCCATCTCTTTCTTGTGCGTGAAAGCCAGCCCATCCCACCGTTCCCGCGCTTTTTTGTTTTTCGATAACTCCCTCTTGAGTTCCGGCGGAGCCTCCACCGTCCGCTCCTCCTCATCCCGCTCCATCAAAACGTCGACGACATCCCCCGGCTTCACGCCCGCGCCCCGGCACAGAGTCTTGTTCACCGGCATCATCCGCGCGTTGCCACAGGGCATCAGGGACGAGCGAAATGGAAAGCCATTGATCGTCCCGCGGATGGGCACCCGTGCGCGCGTTCCGAAGTACTGAATCACGTCCACCGGCGGAGTGATCGCAGCCACAACGCCCGCCTCTTTGCCCTCGATCTTCGCCCGGAACCGCAGCTTCTTCTCCGCCATCACCATCCTCCGAAGCCAACGCTGGTAAACTTTACCCCTGTCAAGAAAACGCGGCAACAGTCATGACGCTCAGCCCAACCTCCACTGAGACCCGGCCCCACGCCCTCGAACCATCGCTCATCCAAATTCCCGCAGCCTGGTTCCTGATGGGCTCCAGCGCCGGACAGGACTGCGAGCGCCCCATCCATCGCGTTTGGGTCGACGCCTTTTTCCTGGCCCCCACGCAAGTCACCAACGCCGAATACGCGCGCTTCCTCACGGCAACCAGCGCCTCGCCGCCCCCATTCTGGCACGATCCAAATTTCAACCATCCCCAACAGCCCGTGACAGGACCTTCATGGTTCGAGGCCGTCCGCTACTGTGATTGGTTAAGTTCGCAAACGGCCCGCACTTACCGCTTGCCCACTGAAGCCGAATGGGAACTCGCCGCCCGCGGCGGTCGCGAACAAAGAAATTTCCCCTGGGGTGACGACCCGCCGCAATCTCTCCCTGACTACGCCACCCGCTGGCAAACCGGACCCGAGCCCGTCGCACGCTACTCGCCCAATGCATTCGGCCTTTACGATATTTGCGACAACGTCCACGAATGGTGCAGCGACTGGTACGACCCGAACTACTACCCCGTCTCGCCCGAGCGCAACCCACACGGCCCCGAACAAAGTTCCATGAAGCCCGCCCGCAAGTCCTCCCGCGGAGGATCCTGGCGCCACCACATCAAAGTCGCCCGCTGCTCCGCCCGCTCCAGCATCCCTCCCGAATTCCAATACGCCGACTACGGCTTCCGCGTCGCGTGCGATTCAGTAATTGTGTAATTTAGTAATTGCGTAATTGAAAGCCCCTGCTTCCGGCGGTTAGGTTTTCAATTACGCAATTACCAAATTTCCGAATTACTCAATTCCCATGTTCAACACCGACCTTCTGCTCAACAAACGCATCCTCATCACCGGCGGAGGCACCGGCCTCGGCAAAGGCATGGCCGCACGCTTCCTCGAACTCGGAGCCACCGTCCACATCTGCGGTCGCCGCCAAGAAGTCTTAGAACACACCGCGGCAGAACTCTCTCCGAAAGGCCCAATCCACGCCATCCCGTGCGACGTTCGCAGCCTCGACGCCGTCGAAGCCATGATCGATTCCATTTGGACCGAAGCCCCCCTCGACATCCTGGTCAACAACGCCGCCGGCAACTTCATCGCCCGCACCGAAGAACTTTCTCCCGGCGCCTGGAACTCCGTCATCGCCATCGTCCTGATGGGCACGCTCAACTGCACCATGGCCTGCGGACGCCGCTGGCTTGCCTCCAAACACCCCGGCACCGTCCTGAGTATCTCGGCCACCTACGCGCCCGTGGGCTCCGCCTACGTCGTCCCCTCCGCCGTCTCCAAAGCTGGAGTCGAAGCCCTCACCCGCAGCCTCGCCGTGGAGTGGGGAAACCGCGGCATCCGGATGAATGCCATCGCTCCCGGCCCCATCCCCACCCAAGGCGCATTCTCCCGCGTCCTACCGCACCCCGGACTCGAAACCCTCGCCCTCGACCGCAACCCGCAACACCGCTTCGGCACAGTCGAAGAACTCGCCAACCTAGCAGCTTTTCTGGTGAGCGACGGATCCGGCTACATCAACGGCGAAGTCATCCGCATGGATGGCGGTGAATTCCTGCAAGGCGCAGGCGAATTCAGCAGCCTGGGCCGCATTCTGAAAGAAGAAGATTGGCAGGCGATCAAACCTCAAAAGAAAAAGTAGAATTCTCTTTCGTCCTTCTCGCCCAATACTTGTCATCCCGACCGGAGCCGGAGCGTCAGCGACGGCGGAGTGGAGGGACCTGCTGGTTCGCAGACGACGGCGCCTTACGCCGAGCCCTACCGCTGATCCTTCGACGGCATCACGATCGCCTTCAACACCAAATTGACCAGACTCAGCACAATCGCCCCGATGAACGCCGCAAGGAACCCGCGCACCTGAAACCCCGGCACCACCGCCGACGCCAACTCCAACATAAGCGCGTTGATCACAAACCAGAAGAGCCCTAGCGTCAGCAGAGTCAAAGGAAATGTAATAACTTTTAACAGAGCACCGAGCGTAGCGTTGATGAACCCAATTGCCAGAGCCGCAATCAGCGCCGCCACCGCCCCGTTCACATGGATCCCCGGCACAACCTGAGCCACAATCCACACCGCCACCGCACTCAGCACCCAGTTCAAAAGCAGTTTCATCAAAGGACCTCAGCAAAACTATAGGCGTTTTCTTCTCGGCATCGCAACCGGTGTCCGTAGCGGGTTTGCCAGAAATGCTGGGTTCTCCAACGAACTCATTGCTCACCCGCACGAAATTCTACCGACACCGGCTTTACGTGCCATCCCTCCAAGCGGAACTTCACGGCCACAGTGCCCAACCCGCCGCAAGCATGGCAGTTGGCATCACTGCTCTGCACTCGGCTCTCGATCGTTTGCCTGTCTAAATGCAGCGCATGGCAATGCCACGAATACCTCGCGTCCGCGGGAATATGCTCCTCGATCTCCCTCCAGACCGCTGAAAAATCCAGCTGGGTCGGTCCCCCCGCATCGAACGACCAGTAGCCGTCGAAGCACCCTCCGCCGTTGCCACCGTCTGAATCGAGGGTGGACAGCAATTGTTCCGCGCCCGACTGCATGATCCATGCCGGCTTGAGTGACACCGTCGTGTAATACGCCTGCAAGTGGTAGATCTCAACATATTGATCTGCCCCGGTCTGATCTGCTCCGGTCCGTATCAGGATCGACTTCCACTTCACCGGCCCAGGCTTCGCATTGTTGTTCGTCTGATCGCCGTTTTCCTGATCATTGTTCGCTCGATCATTGTTCGCCCGAAACCGATAGAAAATCTCCACCACCGGGAAACCACTGAGCGTCCCAACCGGGTGCACCTCGGTCTCTATGCGAATCTTCTCTCGGTCGGAGGGCGTACAAGTCAGGCAGAAATCGTGGCCGTCATCGCGCAGAAAGGGATCCCTCGTAAAGTAGTCGAGCCGGTGCGGCGCCGCCCTGTCCGTGCTTCGCCCTTTCCCGCTGAAACTAAGGCGCATCCATTGTCCCCAACTCGTGCAGGGTAGCAGTAGAAACCAGCAGAGCGCGATCCTGAGAAGCGAGTTGATTGGAATCCCCCTATGTGTCATTTACGCGGGCCCAGGAAACTTTAGCGACAAGAAATCTCGTTTAAGCATACCCCTCCGTGTCCCGGGGTCATTCGGAAATGTTTCTTCCGACAAATTCCGCAACCCCCCCCGCCAGACGGTCTCCTGCGATACACTTCCAGTTCGCGCTATTCATCTGTCCCAGGAGGACTCATCCCATGCCCGACCCCGCGCTCAGCGGATCCGAATTCAAAAAGCAACTCCGCGCTGGCAACCCAAAGATGGGCCTCTTCCTCAACGCCCACAGCCCCACCGTCGCCGAACAACTGGCGCATAGCGGATACGACTGGTTGCTGGTCGACACCCAGCATGGTCCCATGGGTTACGAAAAACTTTCCGCCATGCTCAGCGGCATTGCCAACGGCGGCGCCAAGTCACTGGTCCGCGTCGGCAGTTACGCCGACCGCCCCGGCATCCAGCAGGCCCTCGACATGGGCGCTGACGGCGTTCTGATCCCCTACATCAACACCGCCGCTGAAGCCCGTGAGGCCATCAGTTGCACCAAGTATCCCACCGTCGGCACGCGCTCGGTCTATTTCCCGCAGCGCAGCATGGACAAAGCCGGACTCCTCGGCTACGCCGGCACCTGGAACACCGAAGGCATCGTCGCGTTGCAGGTCGAAACCGCCTCCTGCATCGAGAACATTGCCGAAATCGCCGCCGTCCCCGGCGTCGACATTCTCTTCCTCGGCCAAAACGATCTCTGCATGTCGATGGGCCTCTACAACAAATACGAATTCCCCCACATGTACACCTCGCCCGAACTCGACGCCGCCACCAAGAAACTGGTCGAGCACGCGCGAAAAAATAACGTAATCCTGGGCCTGTTCCTGTTCGGAACGTCGCGGGTAGGTGAGTTTCTGGAGAAAGGCTTCACCTTCATCAGCATCGGCAACGACCTTCACCACGTCCTGACCCAAGCCGGGGCGTACGTCGCCGACATGGAAAACATCGCCAAAGAAAAAGGCAAGCCCTGGAAGCGCCGTACGACAGCCCTGTTCTAAATAAAATCAAGGGTGCCCCACCCTTCTCGCGTCCTTTGCGAGAGGGTGGGGATTTTGACTTCGCTTTGCCCAGTGTTCCTCAGTGTCCTCTGTGGTTAAGTCTTTTCTCTCGATGTCACTCCAAGGAAGTCCCATGAATTAAAATCGCAATTCTGGACCAAACCGTGCTCCTCAGCGAAATCGAAACCCGCGTCCTCGGCTCCCTGATCGAGAAAGACATCACCACGCCCGATTACTACCCGCTCTCGCTCAACGCCCTGGTCAACGCCTGCAACCAGAAAAACAATCGCGACCCGGTGATGACGCTAGACGAAGCCGCCGTTCGCGACGCCCTAGCCTCGTTGCAAGAGAAGCGCATGGCCGGCCCCGCCAGCGGCGCCGACAGCCGCGTCACCAAATTCGAACACCGCCTGCAGGAAGTTTTCAACTTCGACCGCCGCGAAATCGCCATCGTCTGCGTGCTCCTGCTCCGCGGCCCGCAAACTCCGGGCGAACTTCGCAGCCGCACCGACCGCATGTACCACTTCGAAGCGCTCGACGACGTAGTCTCCACTCTCGACCGCCTGGCCCTGCGTGAGCCGCCGCTGGCCCGAATCCTCCCCCGCCAGCCCGGCACCAAAGAATCGCGCTACACGCACCTTTTCTCCGGCGAACCGCCCATATCCCCAGAAGACGTGAATGTGGCGCGGGCGCCCTTGCCCGCGTCTGCCGGAGCAAACTCGACACCCGATCGTCTAGCAACGCTGGAAGAAGAAGTCTCCCAACTGCGCCGGGATCTCTCCGAAGTCCAGCAGCAACTCGCCGCCTTCCGCAAGCAATTCGAATGAGATCACCGGTTCTCCTCGACGACGGCTTGGAACTTTTTCCCCACCCACGACGTACAATTACCCAGAGAGAAGGAGATCTCTGTCATGTTCACTTTCCTGCTCTGGTGCATCCTCTTCGTGCTCTGCTGGCCTCTTGCCGTGCTGGCCCTGATCGCGTATCCGTTTATATGGCTGATTTTGCTGCCGTTTCGCATCGTCGGTGTGGCCGTCCACGGCGTCCTCGAAGTGATCTTCCTGGCCATCACGCTGCCCTTCCGCCTGCTGGCCGCCCCGTTCCGCGTCTGAGCGATGGAAATCAGCCTCGACTGCACCGTGGAAGAGCGGCCCTTCAGGGCCGCGTCAAGCAATCTTAGGATGACCAGGGGCTTTGGCCCGGTGGCTGTTTGAAGGTCCTTCCCTAGCCCGCCCCTCCTGATGTAGCCTCAGGAGAAGAATTTCAGGAGGACCTCATGCGTCGCCGCGAATTCCTCATTCGCTCCGCCTCCGGCCTGGGAGCAGCCTGGCTCAGTTCCACATCCATCCTCAACGCCATCGCCGAACAGACTCTCTCCGCGAAATTCTCCGCCTCCGACACCGTCACTCTCGGCAGCACCGGCATCAAGACCAGCCGCCTTGCCATGGGCACCGGCACCGTTGGTTCCGAGCATCACTCGCATCAAACCGCGCTCGGCGTCAAAGGTCTCTCCGATCTTCTGCTCAACGGATACGATCATGGCCTCCGCTTCTTCGACGCTGCCGACTCCTATGGAAGCCATCCTCACGTCGCCGAAGCTCTCAAGCACGTACAACGCGACAAAGTCACCGTGCTGACGAAATCCTGGGCACGCGACCCGGCCAGCATGCGCGCCGATCTTGACCGCTTCCGCCGTGAGCTCGGCACCGATTATCTCGACGTCTGCCTGATGCATTGCGTCACCGAAGCCGACTGGACCGACCGCTACCGCGGCGCCATGGACGTGCTATCCGAAGCGAAAGAGAAGGGGACCATCCGCGCGCACGGTTGCTCCTGCCACACCATCGAGGCCCTGCGTGCCGCGGCGAAATCACCCTGGGTTGAGATCGATCTAGCCCGCATCAATCCCATCGGCGCCATCATGGACGCCGACCCCGCGACCGTCGTGGGTGTTCTGAAAAAAATGAAAACCGCCGGGAAAGCAGTCGTAGGAATGAAAATTCTAGGCCAGGGCGCGCTCCGCACCCGTCAGGACGAAGCCATCAAATACGCCCTGTCGTTAGGCATCCTCGACGCCTTCACCATCGGCGCCGAAAGCAAACCAGAGCAGGAAGACCTGATCCGCCGCATCGCCGCCGCGTGATCGGTGGCCGCTGGCACTCTTACTCGCGACCTCTATCCGCAAACCGCAGCGGATGAACTCCCGGATTCCGAACCGTGTCGACCCTCACCACACCTTCCACCACGATCGGGATCGGGCGTATTTCACCAGCGGAATGGATTCAGGTCGACGCACTACGGCCTCGAGTGAGCCTTCCAGTTGGTAACCAAAGAATTCGTTCAGCGCGGCTTCTCCGAGCTCAAGAGGATGGAACGCAAGGGGATACTCTTCTTCCTCTTCATCGTCGCCAACGGGATGCCGGCCGGACCAGTACGGTTCTTCAAAAGGCAGCCGTTGCCCCAAGTCTTCCAACACGCCACTTTCGGGAGACACGCTAAGCGATCGCACCAGTTTGCCGTGGTCCCAACACGCGAACGCAAACCAATCGACCACGCTGTGCATTGCGTGCAAATAGATCGTCGCGCTGCTCCCATACGAAATAAATCGCTCCGGCAGCTTTGAGGGATAGTCGATTGCAAATTCCTTTGCGGCCACGATGGAAACGCCCGCGAAGCAGCCGAGATGGATTTCGTTGTCGGGCGGGCAGGTATAGCAGAGATTTCCATCGCCCATCGGATCGAGCTTCTCTTTGGGAAACAATTTTGTCGCAAGTTGCAGAGTGGCCTGGCGATCAAGTGCGGCGCCGCTGCTTAAAACTTCGCCGACTCCACGTTCCGCGTACACCAGCATCCAGGTTTTTGCGCCCACGAATTACTCCTCAATGCCAGGATCGGAATCGCCGGCTAACCCTCCATGACCTTCAACGCGGGGCTCACAATCAACCGCGCCTCCGTAGCCCGCTGCACATCCTCGGCCGTCAACCCCGGCGCAATTTCCTCGAGCACCAGTCCATCCTTCGTCACCCGGATGTACGCCATCTCGGTAGCAATGGTGTCGACCACGTTCACGCCCGTCAGCGGCAGCGTGCACTTCTTCAAGATCTTCGGAGCCCCTTCCCGCGTGGTATGTTCCATCGCCACCACAACGCGTCGGGCGCTCGCGACCAGGTCCATCGCTCCGCCCATCCCCTTCACCATTTTCCCCGGGATCATCCAGTTCGCCAGGCTTCCCGTCTCATCCACTTCCATCGCGCCCAGCACGCTCAAATCAATATGCCCGCCACGAATCATGGCAAACGAATCGGCACTCGAAAAATAAGAAGTCCCCGGCATCTCGCTCACGGTTTCTTTTCCCGCATTAATCAGGTCCGGATCCTCTTGTCCCTCGACCGGATAAGGCCCAATCCCCAACATCCCATTCTCCGACTGCAGCGTGACTTCGATTCCCGCCGGCACGTGATTCGCAATCAGCGTAGGCATCCCAATCCCCAGGTTCACATAAAACCCATCGCGCAACTCCCGCGCAATCCGCCGCACGATGCGTTCACGCTTATCGACGTCTTTGCCAGGCTTGTTCATATCGGTCGTTCGTCGTTGACCCTTACTCCCACTACGCTGTCATCCTGAGCGAGGATTTTGCTTCGCGAACAGCGAAGCAAACCGCAGTCGAAGGACCCCGTGATCCTCAGAGCCATCCCTAATGCCGGAGGGAGTTCTCCCGATGCCCTAGCTCTTCCTCACGCTCGCGCTGGCCGACATCTCCGACTGGCTTAATCACATCGGTTCGTTAGTCGTTCGTCCGTTGGCGCCAGGCGTTGTCTCCATCGAGCTCTTGCCAACGACCAACGACTAGCGACCAATGACGGCCTTCCGCACCGTCCTACGCTCAATCCTCCGCTCGTACAACTCTCCCCGAACAATCCTCTTCACATAAATCGAAGGCGTATGAATCGCGTCCCCATCCAACTCTCCCACCTCAACCAGATGCTCGACCTCGGCAATCGTGATCTTCGCCGCCGTCGCCATCATGGGATTAAAATTCCGGGCGGTTTTTCGATACACCAAATTCCCTTCACGGTCGCCCTTCCACGCCTTCACAAATGCGAAGTCAGCCGTCAACCCGCGCTCCATCACGTAAGTGCGCCCATCGAACTCGCGCGTCTCCTTACCGTCGGCAACCATCGTCCCCACGCCAGTCGGAGTGTAGAACGCCGGAATCCCCGCGCCCCCCGCGCGAATCCGCTCGGAAAATGTCCCCTGCGGCACCAGATCCAGCCGGATCGTCCCCTTCAACACCATCTCTTCGAGTAGTCGGTTCTCGCCGACATAGGTCCCAATGTGATGCACAATCTGCCCCGCCGCCAGCAACAACCCGTTGCCCACGCCATCAACGCCAACGTTGTTGCTGATGGTCCGCAGATTCTTCGTCCCTTTGCGCACCACTGCCCGAATCAGATTCTCCGGCATCCCACACAAGCCGAATCCGCCGATCATGATCGTCGCGCCGTCAAACACGTCGCGGATGGCTTCGTCCGCGTTGGCCACAACTTTATTCATAGAGTCTCAGGCCCAGGCTTTCACAAACACTCTAACTCTAGCGTACTCGCAGTCCCTCATCCTCAGCCAGCTTCGCCTGGCGCGCGTCAAAAGTCCAAAATCGTTCAGCGCGCAGCAGGAGCGCACTCGCGACATGCAGGATGTCCAGCGTCCTCACGCCGGTTGCAGCGGTTTGCCGGAAGGCGATTCGCTGCGCTAGTTCATGCACGGTGACCGGCATCGCCACCATGGAGAAAAACCCGCTCTGAATGTGCTTTTGCAATTCAGCGCGCGCCGCCCGAATCTCCGCCGACGAAGCCTCCTTGCGGAACACGCGCAACTCCAGCGCGTTGGCCAGCTCCAACTCGGTGAGCGGCGTCAACATCATCGCGGGATTGGAGCGGCGGACTTGTCGGATGGCCGAAGCGGAATGCGCGTCCAAACAGTACAGTGAAACGAAGAAACTGGTGTCGGCATACACCTTCAATGCTCGCCTCGCTGCTGCGCCACCAGGTCGGCTCCGCTTACTTTCATCTTTCTCTTCCCGTAAATAGTCTTCAGCATGGCGCCGAAATCGGGAGCTTTGCGGGGCGCCGGACGCTCCGGCACCAGCCTCGCGATTACCCGCTTCCGCTTGGTAATGGCAATCGCTTCTCCGTCCCGCAGATGGGCCTCGATCTGCGGAAAACGATAGCGCAGGTCGCGAACGCTCATGGTTTTCATGTGATACATTATAGCATCACATGTCAATCACCGTTTCTTCCCGCGGATCTTCCGCAACTGGTGCGCCTGTTCAAACTCCTCCGCCAGTTGCCGCGTTGCCAGATTTTCCCGGATGTGCGCCAACCGCTGCTCCACCTTCCACAGCGCCTTCTCCAGATTCCCCTTGTTGCTGATCGCGATATCCCGCCACATCGAATACGGACTCGCCGAAATTCGCGTCATCTCCTGCAGCGCTCGCCCACCGGCCGGAAGCAGCGGAGCCTCATCGCCAAACTCCTCCACCAGTGCCGCCGCCAGCGCCGTTGAAATCATCTGCGGCACATGGCTGATCCAAGCACACAGCCGGTCATGCTCCTCCGCCGGCAGCATCGCGATCCGCGACCCGATTGCATCAAGCCACCCCGCAAACTCCGCGAACAGCCCCTCATTCAGATTCTGCCCCGGTAGCGGAGAAATAAACCACACCGCCTTCTGAAACAAATCCGCATCCGCATAATCCACTCC